>ENA-OXEE01000010-OXEE01000010.1-human-gut-metagenome-genome-assembly--contig:-NODE-10-length-132535-cov-19.8024_pt1 | contig 132535 bp, 76 predicted proteins | sample MGYA00249824_ERZ652242 | MGnify/ENA primary metagenome ERZ652242 (study PRJEB26925, sample SAMN05826943) | human gut metagenome | biome: ENVO:2100002; feature: ENVO:00000062; material: ENVO:00002003... | reverse complement strand
ACCTTGTCGCTTCGCGCCAAGAACGTCCGCATCCGACACGGAGGTCAACTCTTACAAACACCCATTAAGAAATTGCACTTCTATCTTGAATGTTTATTCAGGTTTTAAGGGTTATAAACTAACGTTATACGATATTTCCCATTCACTGTTATTATTTTATCCCCATCTCGAAATAAGGACTCTTTATCGCTTCTCAGAAAACCTACAGAGTATCCGCCACCATAATCATTTGTATCTGTATGACTTACTATTCGTGAATAAAAATTACTATCATAATCCAGCTTTTCAAATCCACACGCTGCCGCCTGCTTTTTATACAGAGTAAATAACCGTTCGTTGTCAACTATCATATTTAGCGTATCTACAGCAAACCCATGAGAAAAGCAGATGCCATAATAATTATCCCTTATAGGTTGATAAGTTTTTTTGTCTGCTGACAACTTAAGATTATATCCATATAGCAACAGAACTTTTGTAAATTGAGTATAACCAACAGTCCTTGACGTATCAACATATATTCTGGGAAGTCCCGTTGAATCTAAAAACCTTTGCAACTTATTTGCCACTAAAGATACATCACTATATACATGATGGAGATCCTCGTATTTGCCGGTATAACTATCATAAAAGTGGTACAACTCGGTAAAAGAGACTCGCTTTTCCGTTTTCTGTTCGCACGATGTCAATATCAACAACGAAAAAAGTACCATATATCTTTTCATGTTCAGTATTTTATTTGATTTCAATTTTCAAATATCAGAACTTCGCCCCTCACGACAAAACGGTCAGTCGTACCATAAACATGTCCTTGAAAGTCAAAAAGTGAACTCCCTTCTGGAAGATTAGATTCTCGCAATAAATATGACCTGTTTCACTTATGTGGAGTCGTCCTTCTTCCCAACAAAAACTTTCCTGCACATTTAGTCAACAAATTGGCCGTTCCCGATATTGTACAATTAATCAACCAGTAATCATGACCCACTTTGGGGGATGTTGAATCTATATAGCTTAAATACACTTCTTTACATTCTTCTTGACATGAACTGCTATCGAGAGACGATGAAACAAATACAATATGGTTTTTATACACAAAATAGGAAGATGGGTAATATCGTTTCACTGCATCATAATCCATAAATATTTCAGCGGAGACGGGCCCGATGGCAATAAATTCACCATTATAGTCATCTTCCCAGTCATCAGGATAGTCGAAAGAACGTTTGTCCACTCCATTGATTAAAAGAATAGCCTTCTCTTTTGGATAGGCCATTATATAGCTATCCACCAAACCTATCACAGATTCACTCAGGCAACCAGACTCTAATCGGTTCAATAACGATACGGAAGCCTTCCGACAAGATATTGTCAATAAAACTACCACGATACAAAGCAACCTCTTCATACTATTTCTCTGCTGTTATATAAAAAAATCACCACACAGGCATTTCAATTATCAATCTCGATACGGTGCTTCTCGGCCCAATCAACAAACTCAATAGTTGGCTTTACAAGATGGACTTTCATAAACTTCCCTATCTCTCGTGTCAAAATCAATATCCTATCGTTTTCATCACGATATAGCATCCAAAAGTTTTTCAAATCAAACTTCCTACGTAAATCATTTTCTCTTTGAAACAACTTACCGCTAATTTGTGGATTTGCCAAATAGTCCATATCGGAAAATACAAATATCTTATATTTGCCATATACAAAGAATGAAGATGGATAAGGCCGCTGATGACCATCGATTTCATCAAACCCCCTTTCAGCGGCAGGGCCTAATATCATATAGGGCCTTTTATGGGACAGCCCTTTGATATTAAAAGTGAAATCAATGGTATCAACATTGGTAGTCAGAGTCAGAATATTAAATTCCGGATGGGCACGAATATATTCATCCAGCACCAAACATAAACTTTTGTCAATGCAAGATAATCTGATTTCATTTTGGCTTTGTAAATCAGTTCTATTATCAGAGCCTCTGCAAGTCCCCAAAAATAAAATGATTAAAATTAGATATATTTTCATTTTAATGATTCCTTTTCATATATTCTACATAAAACTCTATGGGATAAGTGCCAGACAGAATTTGTTTAACGGTCCCTAGGTTATGGTCATTTTCCCACGAACTAGGAATTCCGGCACCAGAATAATATCCACCATAAACATGGCCGTCACCATGTAAAATAATTACAGGAATATTAGGGTTTGACAAAAGATATGCAATATCCGAATCAGAACCTCTTGAAGTCCTTTATCACTTTTTGAACCATGCGTATGTAATTGCTTTCTATAAGAAATAAAGTATCTGTTTTTAAGCGGTAGCGACAGAGTAGCCCCTTGCCTATGGCAGATATGCGCCCCAACGAGTCGGAATGGTAAACCACCGGTTGGACAACATTTGAGCGAAGTTGGCCGGAGAAATCCCACAGGAGGTCGGTTCCGCGCTCTCCCGGATCAAAATACTCAACAAGCTGTTTAGGCAGACTGTCACTTTTCAATCCAATCTGCTCAAATGAAAATACACTCTGTGCTTGCAGGCTTCCTAAAAAGACTACATAATATAAAAAGATTGCAAGTTTTTTCATGGTAAACGCATGTTACTTTCTTTTGATGGTAAAGATAGGGTAAATATCTTTCGGGTGGTGCGTTGCTTTATCTATTTAACGCAAAATTAACATTTTGAGATGCGGAGAAGTCTGTGTTTTGGTGGATGGATGTGCAAATGGTATGCTGTGAGGGGCGGAATAAGTGAGAGGAGGGGCGGTTGTTGGTGGGGCTTTTGAGAAAGGTGGGGGAGAGGTGTTTTTTGTATGTTCTTTTCGTTGCCGATTTGCATTCCGGCCTTTTGTGTTGTATCTTTGCAGTGGCAAGGGAAGTGCAGGGGCGCTTCCCTTTTTTAGATTCCCATCCCCCTAACGGACCCCCAACCCCTGAAGGGGGCTTTTCCATCCTGATATTGACTTGCGAAAGGGCCTCTTTGAGCTTCTCGTTCGGGCCGAATGAGGTTCTGAGTGTGGCCGTTTTGCAAAGTCGGTTGGGCCAAATGAGAAAATTGATGGGCCGGATGGGGCGGATAAGACGGGTGGGTGAAAATGCTGTGTAAGGCTTTTTCGAAAGATTTAATAGTTCGTGCTATAGGGGGTAGGAGGCCTCCCCCGACCCCTCCGAAGGAGGGGAGGGCCTCGCGGGACACAGGCAGCCTAAAACTCCTAAGTTAGGAAGGGAGGACTTAAGGAGATTAGAACACTCCATTAACACCTACCACCTGTCACCTACCACCTTCCACTTGCCCCCACCCCCCTAACTTAGGGGGCTTAGAGTGCGTCGCCTTTGAGCAATTCCACGTAGGTGTGGATGGCGCGTTCTATCTCGCTCACGCGGATGAACTCGTCGGCAGAGTGGGAGCGGGAAGACTCGCCCGGGCCCAACTTGAAGGAGGGGAAGGGCATGAGGGCTTGGTCGCTGAGCGTGGGCGAACCGAAGGGTGTCAGGCCCAAAGCCACGCAACGGCGGATGAGCGGATGGGAAGTGGGGATGCGGGAGGAGTGGAGACGGAACGAGTGGGCGGTGATGGTGCTCTTGCAGTGGCGGCGCACGATGTCGAACACCTCCTCGTTGGTGTAGAGTTCGTTGGTGCGCACGTCGATGAGTGCCGTGAGACGGTCGGGCACCACATTGTGTTGCGTGCCCGCGTTGACCACGGTGACGGCCATTTTTGTGGGCCCGAGAAACTCGCTCACGCGCTCGAAGCGGTAGTCGCGCAGCCAAAGCAGGTCGTCGAGTGCCTCGTAGATGGCGTTCACCCCCTCGTTGCGGGCCGCATGTCCGCTTTTGCCCCGGGCCGTGAGGTCGAGCACCATGAGACCCTTCTCGGCCACGGCGGGTTGCATGCCCGTGGGTTCGCCCACGATGGCCACGTCGATCGGGGGTAGCAGAGGGAGTGCCCGGGAGATGCCGTCTTGTCCGGACACCTCCTCTTCGGCCGATGCCAGATAGATGAGGTTATAGTTACGGGGCATTGCGGACAGGATGCGAAACGCTTGCAGGAGCGACACCAGTCCCCCGCCGCAGTCGTTGCTGCCCAGTCCGTAGAGGGTGTCGCCCTCGCGGGTGGGGGCAAACGGGTCGCGCGTCCACGAAGCCACCGGTTTCACGGTGTCGATGTGGGCATTGAGCAGCACCGTGGGGTGCTGTTCGTCGAAGTGTGGGGCAATGGCCCACAGATTGTTAGCCTCGCGTCGGGGGGCGAAGCCGTAGGCCCGGAGGGCGGTTTCCATGAGGTCGGCGGCAGCCTGCTCGTTGCGGCTTATCGACGGGGTGGCGATGAGGTGGCTTAAAAGCGTCACCGCTTCGGAGGTGTATTCTTGAGTAATCATCATGCTGCAAAGTTAGTAAAAAGATTGTGGTTTATCCGTTGCAGCTATTAGAAATACGCCCAAAAATTTTGTCGTTCTGTCTATTTGCTTTATCTTTGCATAAGATAGGCTGCGCTCGGCAATTTGAAAGCGAGCTTTCATTGCTCTCGTTGGCACTATCTTTGCATAAGATAGGCTGCGCTCGGCAATTTGAAAGCGAGCTTTGATTGCTCTCGTTGGCACTATCTTGCCATAAATTAACAGAAAAGACTATGCAGACAAGATGCCACCTTTCGGTGCTTATTCACGAACAGGCAAAAAAATATGGCGACAGAACAGCACTCACGTTTCGCAGCTTCGGCAGTCTGAAATGGAAAGACGTGTCGTGGAACCAGTTCTCGCTCAGAGTCAAGCAAGTGAGCAACGCCCTGCTCAATCTGGGTGTGAAGCCGCAAGACCATATCGCCGTGTTCGCGCAAAACTGTGTACAATATCTCTACACCGACTTCGGTGCCTATGGCGTGAGGGCGGTTTCGGTGCCGTTTTATGCCACGAGCAGCGAACAACAGATACAGTATATGGTCAACGACGGAGGGGTGCGCTTCCTCTTTGTGGGCGAGCAGGAACAGTATGACAAGGCCCACCGCATCTTCGCCCTCTGCCCTTCGCTCGAGCGCATCATCATCTTCGACCGCAGTGTGCGCATCTCCACTCACGACCCGGCAGCCCTCTATTTTGAAGATTTCATCAAGTTGGGCGAGAATCTGCCGCGGCAGCCGGAAGTGGAAGAACTGTGGAGGCAGTCCAACGACAAGGATATCTGCAACATACTCTACACCAGCGGCACCACGGGCGACAGCAAAGGAGTGATTCTCACCTACGGACAGTATGCCGCATGTCTGAAGGCCAACGACGAGTGTGTGCCCGTAGGCGAGAAAGACAAGGTGATCAACTTCCTGCCCTTTACCCATGTTTTTGAGCGCGGATGGGCCTATCTGTCGCTCTCGGAGGGTGCCCGGCTCATCGTCAACACCTATCCCAAGGAGATACAGCAGTCGATGAGGGAGACCCACCCCACGAGTATGGCGGCTGTGCCCCGCTTTTGGGAGAAGGTGTATGTGGCCGTGAAAGAGCGCATTGAGGCTGCCGGCCCGTTGCAACAGGCTGTCTTCCGCCGTGCCCTGAACATCGGTAGGCGGCGCAACATCGAGTATCTTGGTCGGGGCAAGCGCGTGCCGCTGGCACTGGAATTGGAATACAAGGTGGTCAACAAGTCCATCTTGAGCATGGTGAGAAAGCAGATAGGACTGGAAAATCCCAACATCTTCCCCACGGCCGGAGCCTACGTGTCGCCCGAGGTGGAAGAGTTTGTCCACTCCGTGGGCATCAACATGATTGTGGGCTACGGACTTACGGAGAGTCTGGCCACCGTGTCTTGCGACCATCTCGGCAAACCCTACACCGTGGGTTCGGTGGGCCGCCCCATCAACGGCATCGAGATAAAGATAGGAGACAACGACGAGATACTGCTCAAGGGCCCGACCATCACCCCCGGTTACTACAAGCGCGATGAGGCCAACGCCATGGCCTTTGACAAAGACGGCTTCTTCCATACCGGCGATGCAGGCTATCTGAAAGACGGAGAACTCTTCCTGAAAGAGCGCATCAAAGATCTTTTCAAGACTTCCAACGGCAAGTATGTGGCTCCGCAGATGGTGGAAGCCTTGCTGCTGGTGGACAAATACATTGATCAGGCGGCTGTCATAGCCGACCAGCGGAAGTTTGTCTCGGCCCTGATCGTGCCGGAATTCAGGCTTGTGGAGGAGTGGGCGCGCGAGCATCGCATCCCCTTCAACAGCCGAGAAGACCTGTGCGCGAACGTGCAGGTGCAGGAGATGATGATGGAACGCATCCGCACGCTCCAGCAGAGTCTGGCCTCATACGAGCAGATCAAGCGCATCACGCTGCTGGCCCACCACTTCTCGATGGAGGCGGGCGAACTGACCAACACGCTCAAACTGAAGCGGCCGGTCATCAACAAGAACTATCAGGAACTGATAGACAAGATGTATGAGGAATAAAAACGGCCGCTCTCTTGACGGGAGACGGCCGGAGTGAAACTTCGATGAAATTATGATTACAGCAGAACAGTTGAAAGATGTGATGGAGCGCGCCGAAGCGTTGCACCGCTATCTCGACATAGACAAAAAGAAAGTAGAATTTGAGGAGGAACAGCTGCGCACGCAGGCCCCCGACTTCTGGGAAGACCCGGCACGGGCTCAGGAGCAGATGAAAAAGGTGAAAAGCATCGAGAAATGGCTCGACGGCTACAAGGAGGTGCGGCAGTATGCCGACGAATTGCAGCTGGCTTTCGACTTCTTCCACGACGATATGGTGTCGGAAGAGGAGGTGGATGCCGACTACGCCAAGGCGATCAAGGCCATCGAGGCACTGGAGTTGAAGAACATGCTTCGCCAGAAAGAAGACCCGATGGAGGCGGTCATCAAGATCAACTCCGGTGCGGGGGGCACTGAGAGTCAGGACTGGGCCTCAATGCTTATGCGGATGTACATGCGCTGGTGCGAGGCCCACGGCTACCGGTGTACTGTGAGCAATCTGCAGGAAGGCGACGAAGCAGGTATCAAGAGCGTGACGATGGAGGTTGAAGGTGGCGAATACGCCTACGGTTACCTCAAAAGTGAGAACGGTGTGCACCGGCTGGTGCGCGTGAGTCCGTTCAATGCGCAGGGCAAGCGCATGACGAGCTTTGCCAGCGTGTTCGTCTCTCCGCTTGTCGACGACACTATCGAAGTGTTCGTAGATCCTGCCCGCTTGTCATGGGACACGTTTCGTTCGGGCGGAGCGGGTGGCCAGAACGTCAACAAGGTGGAGTCGGGAGTCCGTCTGCGCTATTGGTATCAGGATCCCGACACGGGCGAAGAGGAAGAAATTCTCATCGAGAACACCGAGACGCGCGACCAACCCAAGAACCGTGCCAAGGCTATGCTGCTCCTGAAAAGTCAGCTTTACGACCGGGCCATGAAGAAAAGGCTCGAAGCCCAAGCCAAGATTGAGGCCGGGAAGAAGAAGATAGAGTGGGGAAGCCAAATTCGCAGCTATGTCTTTGACGACCGCCGGGTGAAAGACCACCGCACCAATTATCAGACAGCCGATGTCGATGGCGTGATGGATGGCAAGATAGACGAGTTCATCAAGGCTTATCTCATGGAGTTTCCCGTGGCCGACGAAGACTGACCGGAAAGTGCGGCAACAGTTTCGGGATACCTCTCCCCGGGACACTCCGGAACATGGAAGTGACATTCAAAACCTAATAAAATAATACGATTATGAGTTCAAACAATGACTTGCGCAAAGCCAAGCGCGCTGCTTACGAAAGGAAGCAGGAAGAACATGGAAAGAAAGTGGTGTACTGGATATTCGGCGTTTTGGTCGCTCTGGCCATCGTCTATATGATTTATTCAATGGCCATGGCATCATGAGCGGAATGGAAATAGAACGGAAGTTCCTCGTGAAGAAAGGCGACGCGTACAAACGTGCCGCCTTTTCAAGTGCCCGTATCAAGCAGGGATATATCCCGGCCGACGGAGTCACGGTGCGGGTGCGTACACGCGACGACCGGGCTTTCCTCACCATCAAGGGTAAGTCGGTTGATGGGGGACTCTCGCGCTACGAGTTCGAGAAGGAGATAACGCCCGACGAGGCAGCCCACCTGATGCAGCTGTGCAGCGGAGGGGTGATAGACAAGCGCCGCTATCTGGTCAAGAGCGGGCGGCACACCTTTGAGGTGGACGAGTTTTATGGTGACAACGAGGGGCTTGTGATGGCCGAGGTGGAACTCGGCGCAGCCGACGAAGCCTTCGAGAAGCCCGACTTCATAGGCCCTGAGGTCACCGGCGATGCCCGGTTTTATAACAAGCACATGCTCAACTGTCCTTTCCGCCTCTGGCGCGACACTTTGCCGGAAGCATACAGATAGCCAAAGCGAGGGCGGCCCCGGTGCTGTCGGCAGCGAAATCAAGCCAGTCTCCGCTTCGCCGTCCGCCCGTGCAGTTGGCTTGGAGTATCTCAATGAGGCCTCCCATGAGTGCCGGCAAGACGAAAGTCCACAACACGACTTTCGCCTTTTTCATTTCCCGAACGGGAGGCATGGCCCGTTTGCGTTTCCGGTTGCTTTCCCAAAAGATAACAATTCCGAGCACCAGATACATCGCGATGTGCGTCCACTTGTCCATGAGGGTGATATTCTCGAGCGGTGTTTCAGGCACATTGATGAAGCACAGCACCCAGATAATCACCGTGAGAAGCAGGGAAAGCGGATAATCTCCGATGAATTTCAATACGTTTTGCATTTTTTACTTTCATTCTTTATGCAAAGATAGGATTTTTTTTATACTTTTGCAGGACTTTATTCGAAAAAGTATAAAGATACTGATATGACACAACAAAATAGAGCGAGTTTCGGAAGTAAACTCGGACTGATACTGGCCACGGCCGGCGGAGCCGTTGGACTGGGCAACGTGTGGCGTTTCCCGTATATGGTGGGGCAGAACGGCGGTGCCGCCTTCATCATCATCTATCTGGCTTGCATCCTGCTTTTGGGCATCCCCTGCATGGTGAGTGAGTTCATCATAGGCCGCCACGGAGCCTCCAATGCCGCCCGGGCCTACACCAAACTTTCGGGTGGAAGTCCTTGGAAGTGGGTGGGCTACATGGGTGTGCTCACCGGGTTTGTCATCACGGGCTACTATGCCGTGGTCTCGGGCTGGTGCCTGCAATACATCTATGCTTCGGTGGTGGGCGAATTGCAGGGCGATCCCGACTTTGTGACCCGGTATTTCAACGAGTTTTCGAGTGATGCCGTGAGGCCTGTCTTCTGGACGGTCGCCATCCTTTTCGTCACCCATTTCGTGATTATCCACGGTGTGCGCGGAGGCATAGAGAGAGCCTCCAAGCTGCTCATGCCCACACTTTTCGTCCTTTTGCTCGTCATCGTGGTGGCCGCCTGTCTGCTTCCCGGGGCCGGAAAAGGCATCGCCTTCCTGTTCAAACCTGACTTTGGTAAGATGAATAGCGGCGTGTTTCTGGGTGCGCTGGGGCAGTCGTTCTATTCGCTCAGCATCGCCATGGGTTGCATCTGCACCTATGCCTCCTACTTCTCGCGGCAGACCAATCTGCTCAAGTCGGCCCTGCAGGTGGCCGTGGTCGACACGCTGGTGGCCGTGCTTGCCGGACTGATGATATTCCCCGCGGCCTTCTCCGTGGGCGTGAACCCCGACAGCGGCCCCTCGCTCATCTTTATCACCCTGCCCAACGTCTTCAACGTGGCTTTCGCCTCGATGCCCCTTGTGGGCCGGGCCATCTCCCTGCTGTTCTATGCCCTGCTCTCGTTGGCGGCCCTTACGTCGCTCATGTCCCTCCACGAGGTGAGCACCTCTTTCTTTTATGAAGAGCTGAAAATTTCGCGCAAGCGCGGTGCCATCATCGTCACCGTGGCCACGAGCCTCATCGGCGCCGTCTGCTCGCTCTCGCTGGGCGCCGTGGGCGGTCTCACGGTGTTCGGACGATCCCTTTTCGATGTGTTCGACTTCGTGACGGGGCAGATATTCCTGCCCGTGGGCGGACTGCTCACCTGTCTCTTCATGGGCTGGTATGTGCCCCGCAACATCATCAAAGACGAGTTCACCAACTGGGGCACGCTGCGCGGAACGTTCTTCGGCACCTATCTTTTTCTCATCCGTTTCGTCTGCCCGTTGTGCATACTGCTCATCATTCTCCATCAGTTCGGACTTCTGAAAGGCATTCTGTAAATGGAGACAAGAGGCAATTTCGGCAGCAAGTTGGGCATCATCCTCGCCACGGCCGGTTCGGCCGTGGGGCTGGGCAACATCTGGCGCTTCCCCTATATGGCCGGTCATAACGGCGGTGCGGCCTTCATCTTGATCTATCTGGGGTGCATCTTCCTGCTCGGCATACCGGGCATGGTGAGCGAGTTCATCATCGGGCGGCACTCGTCGTCCAATGCCGCCCGCGCCTACCGCAATCTTTCGGGCGGCAAACCGTGGGCCGTGGTAGGCTACATGGGCGTGTTCACCTCGATGATTATCCTCGGTTTCTATGCCGTCGTGGCCGGCTGGTGCCTGCAATATCTCTATGCCTCGGCGGCCGGACAGCTGGGTGGTGACTCCGTTTTCGTGCAGACCTATTTCAAGGAGTTTTCCTCCCATCCCCTGCGGCCGGTCTTTTGGACCGTCGTTTTCATTCTCATCACCCACGGAGTGGTTGTCAATGGTGTGCGAAACGGCATCGAGCGGGCCTCCAAGCTGCTCATGCCCACGCTCTTCGTGCTGCTCGTGGTCATCGTGGTGGCCTCCTGTCTGCTTCCGGGTGCATCGCAGGGCATCGAGTTTCTGCTCAAGCCCGATTTTGGCAAGGTGGATCAAAGCGTGCTGCTCGAAGCCCTCGGGCAAGCCTTCTTCTCCCTCAGCTTGGGCACCGCCTGCCTCTGCACCTATGCCTCCTACTTCTCCCGTCAGACCAATTTGGCCCGTTCGGCCATACAGATAGCTCTCATCGACACGCTGATAGCCATTCTTGCCGGACTGATGATATTCCCCGCAGCCTTTTCTGTGGGCGTAAGTCCGGACAGCGGCCCCTCGCTCATCTTCATCACCCTGCCCAACGTTTTCAACCGGGCATTCGCCTCCATGCCCCTCGTGGGTTACATCATCTCCATCTTGTTTTATGCCCTACTGGCCCTGGCAGCCCTCACGTCCACCATTTCGATGCACGAGATAGGCACGGCCTTCTTCTATGAGGAACTGCACATCAACCGCAGGCGCGGCGCATGGATCGAAACCGCCGTCTGTGTGATAATCGGCATCTTCTGTTCGCTCTCGTGCGGCGCTGTCGACCGGCTTGTCTTCTTCGGCCGGTCGTTCCTCGACTGCTGCGACTATCTCACGGCCCAGATACTGCTACCCCTCGGCGCCTTTCTCACCTGCATCTTCCTCGGGTGGTTTGTGCCCCGGAAGGTGGTGCTCGACGAGTTCACCAACTGGGGCACCCTGCGCGGCACGTTCTTCCATGTCTATCTCTTTGCAGTCCGGTTTGTCTGTCCGCTCTGCATCCTGTCTGTTTTTCTCCATCAGTTTGGAATCATCTAAGGCCCATGAAACTCTTCCACCACCTCACCTACATGCAGCGCAATGATCGCGTGGTCACCCTCCTGCTGCTCTTGGTGGCCGTCGCCGCCCTGCTCATTGTCACGTTCGTGGGCCGTGTGTTCGACTCCACCCCCCCTCCGACAGGCTGTTATGCGGAGTCGGGCGTGCCCGAACCTACAGCCTATGATGCCCGCCGGGGAGGATATGCTGTCGGAGACGGCCATCGGCCCGCAGTGCGCCTGCAACCTTTCGACCCCAACACAGCCGACAGCACGCTGCTCCTCGGGCTCGGATTGGAGCCTTGGCAGGTGCGCAATATTTATAAGTATCGCGCGCGTGGGGGCATCTATCGTCAACCTGCCGACTTTGCCCGTCTCTACGGACTCACCCAAAAGCAGTATCGGCAACTCGAACCGTACATCCGCATTTCGCCCGACTACCGGCCGGCATCAGAGCTTCCTCTGTCCCACGAGGTCGTTTCTCCGGCCACTCGCGACACGCTGCGCCACTCTGTGAAGCTGCGGCAGGGCGAGCATATAGCCCTCAATCTCTCCGACACCACCCTGCTACAGCGTGTGCCGGGCATCGGGAGTGCCTACGCCCGGGCCGTGGTCAACTATCGCAACCGTCTCGGCGGCTTCCACGATGTCAGTCAGTTGCTCGAAATCAGCGGCTTTCCGGAGTCGGCCCTGCCTTATTTTCAGGTTTCCGACGAGGGTGTGAAAAAGTTGAAAGTGAACAAACTCAGCCTCAGCCAACTCCGTCAGCACCCCTACATCAATTTCTACATGGCCCGCGCCATCTGCGATTTCCGTCGCCTCAACGGGCCGCTCACCAGTCTCAGCCAGTTGCGCAACAACCGCGACTTCCCTCCCGAGGTCATCCGCAGGCTCGAACCCTACATCGAGTATTAGCGGCAGTGTGTCCCCGCCATCCCATCTAAAGCCCCCTAAGTTAGGGGGTGGGGGGCAAGTGGAAGGTGGTAGGTGACAGGTGGTAGGTGTTAATGGAGTGTTCTAATCTCCTTAAGCCCTCCCTTCCTAACTTAGGAGTCTTAGGCTGCCTGTGTCCCGCGAGGCCCTCCCCTCCTTCGGAGGGGGCGGGGGAGGCCTCCTACCCCCTATAGCACGAACTATTAAATCTTTTGAAAAAGCCTTACACAGTATATCCTCCCATACGTCTCCCCGCCTTGTTCCATCCGTCCCATTATCCCTATCTGCCCCATCAAAATTCTCATCCGGCCCGACCGACTTTGCAAAAGAGCCACACTTGAAAGCTCATCCGGCCCGACCGAGAAGCCCGAAGAGGCCCTTTTACAAGCCTATTTGGGCCGAACGACAGTCCAAGGCAGTAGAGGACTAAAAAAGGGAAACGCTCTCGCGCTTCCCTTGCCAATGCAAAGATACGATGGAATCGGCTGAAAACCAAATCAGAGAAGAAACATATTTACATTCCGACAGACCGCCCATGCTGAGAGGGGAGGCCGTTTGCTTTGTGTTGGAATGGTTGGGGTAGCTTTTCATCTATATTAGGTATTGTTTCGTACATAAATATTCGCTACCTTTGTACTGAGCAAAAGAACTTCCTTTTTCGGCAACGGTACACCGTCAAAGTGGCCTGCCACGATAGTGTAAAGGGGAAAACTGCGTTTTGTGGACTTTCCCTTCACTTGCCATCAATGCGGCCATTGGGAGAAAACTTTTGCCCTACCTACAACTTGTTAGCAAGAAGTTGGTAGCAACAAATGAGTAGCCGGCAGACTTGAGGAGTCGACAACAAGTAGGGCGGTGAACGAAGTAAAAAAGAAACAAGTATGAAACAAAAAACGAGAAAAAATCAATCAGTCCTTGTCAAGACCCTCTTGTTGTTGGTCTGTCTGGGACTGTCATCGGTAGGTCGGGCCGAAGATTCTGGCCGGGACAAGACCGATGCCAATGTCGTGGGACATGTCGTGAACCGGAAAACGCAGGAGCACCTGCCGCGCATCGGCGTGTTTGTCGTGGGCACACTCATCAAGACGGCCACCGATGCCACAGGCCACTATCTGCTGAAAGACTTGCCCGAGGGGCGGCTCTCCATTGAGGTGCGGGCCACGGGTTATCGGTCGCAGCGCCGGGAGGTGGCCATCGTGAAGGGCAAGACGGCGGAAGTGAACTTTGAAGTGGATGAAGACGAGGTGGCGCTCGACGAGGTGGTAGTCTCTGCCAACCGCAACCAAACGTTGCGCAGGGAGTCGCCGGCAGTGGTGAATGTTCTGGATACAAAACTCTTTGAATCTACCCATTCCACCTGCCTGGCCCAAGGGCTCAACTTCCAACCCGGAGTGCGCACGGAAGACAACTGCCAGAACTGCGGTTTCACGCAGGTGCGCATCAACGGACTCGACGGGCACTATTCGCAGGTGCTCATCGATTCGCGCCCCGTGTTCTCGGCCCTGCAAGGCGTCTACGGACTGGAGCAGATTCCGGCCAACATGATTGAGCGCGTGGAAGTGGTGCGCGGGGGCGGTTCGGCCCTCTACGGCGCATCGGCCATTGGCGGCACCATCAACATTATCACCAAGGAGCCTACGGGCAACTCGGCTGAGGTGGGCCACTCACTGATGTCGATAGGAGGCAAGAGCCGGTTTGACAACAATACCACGGTGAATGCTTCCGTCGTCACGGAGAACAACAAGGCCGGTCTCTATGTCTACGGGCAAAACCGCTATCGGGCGGGCTACGATCACGACGGCGACGGCTACACCGAGATGCCCAACCTGCACAATCAGACCATTGGCCTGAACTCCTATCTGCGGTTGACCGACTACTCCAAGCTCTCGCTGCAATATCACGGGCTGAGCGAGTATCGCCGGGGCGGAAACATGCTGCATGTGCCGGCCCACGAAGCCAACATCGCCGAGCAGCTCGACCACACTATCCATGGCGGTGGACTGAACTATGACCTCTATACGCCCAATGAGCGCAATCATCTCTCGGCCTATTATTCTTTCGAGAATGTGCATCGCAAGAGCTACTACGGCGGCACGGGCGACGGTTCTGCCGAGAGTGTGGAGGCGGCCCGCAAGGCTTACAGTCGCACGGAAGACCTCAGCATGATAGTGGGGGCACAGTTTGTGCATGATTTCACCCGCCTGCTTTTCATGCCCGCCAACTTCACCGTGGGCGCGGAATATAGCTACGACGGGCTGAAAGACCGCTCCCTGGGCTACGACTACAGCATGAGCCAGCACGTGCGCATCTCAAGTGCTTATCTGCAAAACGAGTGGAAGAACGCGCGGTGGGGCCTGCTCGTGGGCGGACGGCTCGACAAGCACAATCTCATCAGCCATGTTATCTTCTCACCACGCGTCAACCTGCGGTACAATCCCGTGCCCGATGTCAACTTACGGTTGGTCTATGCCGGCGGTTTCCGGGCCCCTCAAGCGTTTGACGAAGACCTGCACACCACCGTGGCCGGCGGCGAGCGCGTGGTGACGCGGCTGGCCAAAGGGCTGAAAGAGGAGAAGTCGCACAGTTTGAGCCTCTCGGCCGACCTGTACAGGCGTTTCGGCAGCGTACAGACCAACTTGCTCGTGGAGGGCTTCTACACCCGGTTGAACAACGTGTTTGCGGAAAGGCGGTTGGATGAAAAAGACGAGTTCGGCAACGGCATCAGTGAACGCTACAACGCCAATGCCGCCAATGTGTGGGGCATTAACGTGGAAGGCAAGGCCGCCTTTACCTCATGGTTCAGTCTGCAGGGTGGCATCACGTGGCAGAAGAGCCTCTATCGCGATGCCGTGGAGTGGGACGAGAAGGCTCCGGCAGAAAGAAAGATGCTGCGCACGCCCGATTTCTACGGATATTTCACAGCCAATGTCACCCCACTGCACCACCTCACAGCTTCGCTCTCGGGCAACTACACGGGCAAGATGCTGGTGCCACACGTGGCCGGTTCGGGTGTCGACAAACCGGTGGCGGTGCATACGCCGACTTTCTTCACGCTCAATCTCAAGTTGGCCTACACCTTCACGGTCTATGACATGGTAAGACTGGAGGTGAATGGCGGCATACAAAACCTCACCAATGCTTTTCAAAAAGACTTCGACAAGGGCTGGAATCGCGATGCCGACTACATCTACGGCCCTTCGCTTCCCCGCAGTTTCTTTATGGGAATAAAGGTGGCGTATTGAGTTATGGTTGACAAGTAAACGAGTTATAGTTGACAAGTAGACGGGTAGGCCGGTAAACAAGTTGTTTGCTTTGCTCCCATAGAATCTTCATATCCTATATGACAAACAACTTGTTTACCGGCCTACCCGTCTACTTGTCAACTTTCCCGACTGCCATCTTCCTGTCCCCGTGGATGTAGATGCCGCCGATGGTGGGGCGGGCGGGGAGTCGCATGCCCGTCAGGGAATACCAGTGGTTGTCAGGTATTGGCTGTTTGAGGGCCGAAACGGTGGCGATACCGTTGCTTGTTCCGGCAAAAGTCTTCAGTTCAGAGAGAGCGGAGGTGGCACGGCCCGTGGTGTTGTCGAAGAGCGAAGCATTGTACCAGTGTTCCGTCACGTTGTCTACACCCCACGTGAGACCGCACTCATTGGCTTCCATGAACCACCAGAAGAGGCCCGTCACGCGCTCGTGAGTGTTGAGCAGGGCAATGAGATCGCGGGTGAAAGCCCGTTGTCCGGCATCTGTGAGAGGGTAGGTGGCGGTGTAGTTGTAGTCACCTCCCATGGCATATTTATAGGAATAACCCGTTTCCACGAGCATGATGTCCTTTTCCGGATATTGTTTTTCGAGCAGTGACACGGCTCCGTCGAGTTCACCCAAGGCCCCGTGGAAGTAGGGATAGTAGCTGAGGCCGATGATGTCGTAGTCGATGGCGTAGCCCTGCATCTTGTTGTAGAAGTTGGCAAGGGCCGCATAGCCGGCATTATCTCTCTGGAGGGAGGTGTTGGCCGAGACGCGTTCGGTGTGCAGAATGATTTTGGCAGCGGGGCACACTTCCCGGCAGGCGGCTGTAGCCCGGCGAAGCAGGGCAGCGAAACGATCCCAGTTGGCGGCAGGGGAGGAGGGATAGCAATACTTGGCATTGCCGGCATCAGTTCCCCAGTCCATGCCATAACTGATTTCGTTGCCCGTCTGTATGAAGTCGGGGGCGGCCCCGGCCTTGGTCAGTGTGGTGAGTGCGTGCTTGGTGTAGTTGTAAATCGAGTCTTGCAGGTCGCTCTCTGAGAGTCCGGCCCAAGCCTTGGGCAGCCACTGTTTGGCAGGGTCGGCCCACGAGTCGGAGTAGTGGAAGTCGAGCATCAGTTTCATTCCGGCCTCCTTGATGCGCTTAGCCAGCCGGGTGACGTAGGCAAGGTCTTGCTTCACACCTTCCCCCTTTTCGGTCGTTGAGGCGTTGGCGGGCGTGTGGAACAGCCGCACGCGCATGGCGTTCATGCCTTCGGCTTTGAAGAAAGCGAGTGGATCTGCAATGGCATTTCCGCCGTGTTCGTAATACTTCGCCCCTTTTTCCACGTAGGAAGGGAGCAAGGAGATGTCGCCGCCCACGTATTTTTGGGCCTGCATCTGCAAGAAGATAAAGAGTGCCGAGAGAAGGAGCACCGGTTTTAGTTGATAGGAATGTAGCATGTTGATATTGGTTTGTGTCGGGTGCAAAGGTAAGACTTTCATTTCATATAAACGAAAAAGAGCAGACACTTTTTGGATGTGTCTGCTCTTCTTGGCTTTTGGGGAGTTTTCGGTTGCGGCGGGCGTTATCTCACGACCGTCTTCTTACCGTTGTGAATGTATATTCCGGGAACGGAAGGTTGGCCGGCGAGCTTCATGCCCTGCAACGTGTAGTAGGCATTGTCGACCCGCTTCACGGCTTTGTCGGCCATAGTCCCGTCGATGCCTGTCGTGATGTTTGAGGTGATGTCGGCCACGGTAAACTTGCCGTTGACCTCTCCTGCCAACTCATAGTAGCGGTCGTCGCTGATGGGACCGATGTCGACAGTCTGCTTCTTGCCGTTGCCTTGGCCGAAGATGATGTTGAACGTGTAGTTGGAGGCATTGATGTCGAAGGTCCGGTAATACCACTTTGCGCCTTTGATCGTCTTTGTGTCGGTCACGATCTTGCCCGGCCATGAGCCGTTGAGAGTGCCCTTGCTGTCCCAAGCGTAGAAATATACAGCCGACCAACCCGGGTCTTTGAAATAGACCGTGGCCGTGTGGGCCTCGAAAGGCTTGATGGTGTATTCCCGGGTGACGATGCCCGACACGCTGCCGTTCTTCAACAAGCCCACTGTCAGTGTGCAGGAAGAAGTGATATTGACCGTCTGGCCCGATGCCACCGAGGGGCTGCTTGCCGTGGGCGTGCTGCCGTTGGTGGTGTAGACGAGCTTGGCGCCGCTCGTAGCCGAAACGGCCGAGAGCTTCACGGGGATGGTGGTCTCGTAAGTGCCCGAAGACTTGTCGGCAAAGGCCGTTTCGAGAGAGTTGTCAAGCAGGTAGGCATAGTGATAGCCGCTGAGCACATTGGTGTAGCCGCCAAGAGCCGAAGATGCCCCTGCCCTATTGCCCAGGCACACCAGCAGTTTGCCTTTGGTGCCCGTCACGGTGTTACGATAGAGCGTAGAGCCGGGAGAAATGTTCGTGTAGGTGCTCGTGTTGGTGATGCCCGCAGCGCGGCGAACGTCGATCATCGACTTGATTTCGCTCTTGTAGGCTTTCCAGTGGGGCAGGAACACGCAGGGCGTTCCCGGCATGGCGAGCAGATAGGCGTTGGCGGCGAGCGTGTCTTTGCGGATGGGGTCGAGCTGTTCGGAGGCACTGCGATATTGCGTGTCGTGGTTTTCCACAAATGTCACGGCCCACTGACGATAGCCGGCATCATGCACCAGATTGTTAGTGCTGTTGAGTTTGCTCCAGTCGTTGGCGTTGATGGCATCGCGCACATTGTAGCGGAACTGAAAGTCGAAGGCCGCGCTCTTCTTGCCCGTGGCGTTGATCCAGTTCTTGATGGTGCTGTTGCTGTCCCAGCATTCGCCCACGGAGTAGGCCACGCCGGCCGCATCATTGTAGTCGGCCACGTGGCTGCCGTTGAAACCTTTCACCATGTCGTAGCGGAAACCGGTATAGCCGAGGTCGTCTACGAGATATTTCACGTAGGCCTTGATCACCTTTTGCACGTTCTCGCTCTTGTGGTCAAGGTCGCGGCATCCGCTCCAGCCTTCGCCCTCGTCGTTGTTGCCGCTGAGCGAATAGCCGTTGGCCGTGGCCCATGTTTTGGTTTGTCCGCCATCGTCGTTGGCCACGATGTCGGTGGAGTGCATTTGGTAGGTCACACCATTGTAGGTCTCGGCAGGATAGTCCACCCACGATCCGCCGACTCCGAGATTGTTGCGATGGTTCACCACCACATCGGCCACGATGCCCGTACCTTTATTCTTGAAGGCCTTGATCATGGAGCGCAGTTGCGCTTCCGTGCCGAAGCTTGAGTTCTGGTTGAAATAATACACGGGCGTGTAACCCATCACGTTGTGCGAAGTGTTGCAGTTGCCGCTTTGCGGAACCCATATCAGGTTGAAGTATTGCGACAGTTCGTCGGCCTGGCTCTCGAGGTTGCTCCACTGCGTGTCCACGTATGAGTCCCACGAGAAACCTTGCAGCATCACGCCGCTATAGTTAGACGGCCAACCTTGGGCCATCATGGAGACGGTCGCAACGAGTGCGATAATGGTTGAATAGAATCTTTTCATGTTGGTCAGTATTTGCTAATAAATTCCGGTTTACGGCCGTAAAGTTACGCTTTTATTTCCGAATATGCCTCCAAGTTGATTTAAATCAACTGTTAAACAGAAATGCAAACGATTGCATTGTGTCGTGGCAATCCATACGGTTGCAGCAGAACAACCTTTACAAAAGCACCTCTGGAAAAACTCGCCAAATAGAATGGGAAAGCGGTCTCGCAAGGCCGAAAAAGTCATTCCGATTTCCCGTTTGGCCCTTTCGAGTTTGCAAAAGGGCTACACTTGGAGGCTCAAAGGGCCACAGTTGCACGTCAACTGTGGCCCTTTTGCAAGCCCGAAGAGCCCGTTTCAGACCGGTTTTCGGGCATTATGAAATGTCTGTAAAATTCAAACTCCTGATTGCCAGTGCCTTAAAAGTGCCACCAAATTTGCTCATTTGCAACCGACGACCTGTCCGATGGCAAATGAGCAAAACTCAGGGGCTGAATCCGGATAAATAGTTTGACAAAACGCCTTGACAGAGAATTTGTCCCTCTTTATCCGCTGTTTTCGATTATGTCCCGTCCCTCTTTTTTCACTTCACTGTCCACTCGAAGAGTCCGCAGGAGAATTTCTCGGGTTGCTTCACATGGAGGCGCACGGCATTCGCAGTCACAGGAGTGAAATTGACCGTGCAGGCACTGCCCTTCTTCACGGGATAGCCGTCAGCTTCGGGAACGGACAACCACTTGCCGTCGGCTGTCCGGTATTCGATATTCCACGACTCGGGCACCTTGCAGCCGCCCCACGGCTGGTCGTCGTACCAATAGACGGTGGCACTCTCTATGCGTTTAGGCTCAGGGAAGGTGTAGCTCACCCACTCCGTCGTGCCCTGTTTGGGCCACCAGTGGAAGTAGGGGATGGAGCGGTCGTTCCCGTCGGCCGGCACAAGACCGTCGTTGACACTGCGCAGGGCCGGTGAGGGAGACGAGGAGGCGACCTCAGCTGTTGAGGCTAAGGTGGCAGGTATGGCCGGTCGGGCGGCCTTGACATCCTGCGGAAGCCACACCTTCATGTTGCCGCTGCCGCGGTGGCACCATGCAAAATAGGGGATGAGGTGCAGCGTCACCGGCCTGACGGTCAGCTCACCCTGCTCGTTGTAGGCCAACGTTTGTGCTTGGGTGGCAAGCGTGGTGAGTTGGCGGTCTTTATATAAAGTGAGTTTCGATTTCAGGGAGTCGGCTATGAAAGTATCGTAGGAGAGTTGTCCTTCGGTGAATCCGGGATGTTGGTTGAGCAGCACGCCCGTGAGGTCGAAGTCGTTGTCAGGCCATTCGGCGCAATAGACGATAGGCCCCCGTTCGATGCTCACTTGTCCGCGGTCGGCCGTCACTTGGTTGTCGGCCTTCACCGTGCGCACCTCCATGTCGAAGTGTATGCTCACCCGGTCGCCTTTCTTCCACTTCCGGGCGATGGTGCAATAGCCGTCGGGCGAGAAGTTGATGTCGGTGGCGGTGAGCCTTCGGCCGTTCACGGCGATGGTGTAGCCCGTGCGCTTGCCGTCGGAATACTCATACAGGTCCGACGGGACCGGCTGCCCCTTCACCCATCCCGGGATGCGTATTTTCAGTGCAAAGGCCCCCGCGCGGTTCTCGTCCACCGTCAGCGCGATGTCGCCGTTCCACGGATATTGCGTCTGTTGCGACAAGGCCACGCGCTTGCCGGCCACCTCCAGCGAGGCGAAGCTGCTCAAAAAGAGGTTGACATAGACATTGCGGTCTTTCACCGCATATACATAGCCCGGCAACGAGGGCAGGAACCGGCAGATGTTGGACGGACAGCAAGCACAGCCAAACCATGCCTGCCGCTGGTGCTGGCCGCGGCTTTCGAGCGGATTGGGATAGAAGAAGCCTCCGCCATCCATCGACACGCCGCTGATGAGGCCGTTGTAGAGTGTGCGTTCGAGCACGTCGAAGTATTTACTCTCGCCGTGAAGCAGGAAGAGCCGGTAGTTGACATACACGTTGCCGATGGCCGCACAGGTCTCGGCATAGGCACTCATGTTGGGCAGTTCGTAGTCGGCCCCGAAAGCCTCACCGTTGTTGGTGGCCCCGATGCCCCCCGTGATGTAGAGTTTGCGGCCCACGATGTTGTTCCAGATGCGGTCGATGGCGTGTATGTAGGCCGTGTCGCCCGTGAGCGCGGCCACATCGGCCATGCCGGCATACATGTAGGCCGCGCGCACGGCATGGCCCACAGCCTCCGACTGTTCGAGCACGGGCAGATGGCTCTGTGAGTATTCCTGTCTGATGGCTGTCTTGCCCCGATAGTCGAGGAAGAACTTGGCCTCGTCGAGATACTTCCGGTTGCCTGTGACGAGATAGAGCTTGCAGAGTGCCATCTCAGCTATCTGGTGTCCCGGCACCACGCAGGCCTGTCCCGGCTTGGGCCCCACTTCGCGCACCACACAGTCGGCGTAGCGCGTGGCTATGTCGAGAAACTTGCGCGAGCCCGTGGCCTGATAGTGGGCGATGGCCCCTTCCACCATGTGCCCGAGGTTGTAGAGTTCGTGGCTCAAGTCCTCTTCCTTGCTCCACCGCTTGTCGCCCGCCCACTCGTGGGGATGCTTTGGATTCTGCGTGCGCGAGGTGTAGAGATAGCCGTCGGATTCCTGCGCCGCCCCGATGATGGAGAGCACGCTGTCGATGTAGGCCACAAGACGTTTGTCAGGATAGGTTTGCAGGATGTAGCTTGCCCCCTCAATAGTCTTGTAGGGGTCGGTGTCGTCGAAGCTCAGTCCGCCCACGGGGAAGTTCTTGAACGGGTCTTTGAGGTGGATGGCCGCATGTTCGAAGTTGGCATAGCGCCCCGTCTCCTCGCATTTCTCAAACGCCAGCGGGACGGTCACCCTGCGGCTTGTCTCCAACCGCTGGCCCCAGAAACTGTTGTTCCACACCTTCACCGATGTGAAAGGCACCGGCGTGATGGGATAGCCCGCCGTGGGGGCATTGGCGGCATGGGCCGACCATAGTGTCGTGGCCGCAAGGGCCGTAATGAAGAATCGTCTTTTCATGTTGCGATGTCGATTTATGTAAGTTGCTGTTGGTCAGTTGTTGTCGTCCGTCACAGGGCGGTAGGGCAGGCATTCATCCCACAGGCGTAGCGCGTGGAGATAGCCCGTGAAGGGCCATTCTCCCTCGTTGTTGAGCCCGAGGCGTAGTCGTTGCGAGGGCTTCACGAGCAGGCGGATGTCCTTTTGGCTCACAATGTGGCCGTTGATGCGCACCTCTTCGATGTGTCCGTCAAAGCAGATGTAGACATGCTGCCACCGGCCGGCCCACTGCCCGGCTTGCCTGCTCCCCACGTCTTCATACCATCCGTAGTGGTTGAGCTGTCCGCAGCGGGGCTCGGTGCCGTTGACCAGCATGATTTTTTCCAGTTCGTCGTGACTTGTGGTGAAGTCGGCCACACATTCGTTTTCCTGCATTTCCGGGTTCAGAATCCACGCTTCGAGCGTGTAGGGTGTGTTGTCGCGCAAGGTGGCAGGCATGGCAAAGGTGGAGTTGTAGACCTCCGAGCCTGTGAAGCGGAACGCTTTGCGCCCCTCCTTGCGTTCTATGGTGCAGGCCGCTCCGGCCGGTTCGAGCCATCCGCCGATGCCGTGGTTGGTGATGATGTGGGCAGTGTCGCCCTCGGCGAAGTCATCGACGCGAAGGTCTACCACCGGTCCGAGCCTTTGGGTCTCGGCAGGTGGCAGACGGAGAATGTCGGTCGTGGCGTCGAAAGCCTTCTCCTGCGGGTGTTGCAGCCGGTTGTAGTAGCGCACGTTGGTGATGAAAAGTGTGTCTGCACCGGCCGAAATCTGTAGCCGTCCCTCCTTGAGTTGCAGGTGTTTGTCGCCCTCTTTGGCCTGTCGCCATGAGCCGTCGGCGGAAAGGATGGAGGCTGTGAGCGTGTGCGGCCGATGGGGTGAGAGCAAGACGTGGGTCAGTGTGAGTGTGGTGCCGGGCTCCAAGGCGAGGGCCTCTTTTCCCGCGGTGCGTCGTGCCCGCGCCCTTCCTGTCGTCAGTTGGAAAGCCCCGGCGAGCATACCCTCGTTGTTTTCCCAGGAGCGACCGTTCCAGTCGGCCCCCGTCAGACCCACCCACTGTTGCGGAGCCCAGTCTTCGGTGTCTCCGTAGACCTTGATATTCCATACGCCACCGCCGAAACCGACTTTCTGTCCGCCCGTGAACGTGAACCTCACATAGCGTGCCCGCACCTCTCCGAAGTCGGCCATCGGACTGCCGGCGAGTCGGTTCTTCCGTTTGTCGGCAAAGAGTTGCCAGCGGCGGCCGTCGGTGGAAGTCTCGATGAAGTAGCGGTAATACTGCGTGGCATATTCAAACTGCGTCATCACCGTCTTTATCTTGACGCTCTTTCCCAAGTCTATCTCGAGCCACTCCTCCCCGAGCGAAGCCGGCCGCCAGAGTGTTCCATTGTTGTCATCCACGGCATAGTCGGCCCGGAAGTCGGCCCCATAGCTTGACGAAGCCCTCACGCGGGCCCCGAAAGCCAGGTTGGGGCCGTGGGCCACGGGCCTCCCCAGTGCCCCGATACCGTTGTGGGTGGGAGTGACTTCGGCGATGGAACCGTCGGGGTTGAATGTCAGGCGGTCGATGCAGAGCTGCCGGTGGAATCCCCGGATGGAGTGGGGATTGTCGTGGCGGTGGTAGACGATGTAGTAGTCGTCGCCCTCCTGCAAGACGCTGTGGTGTCCGGGACCATGCACGGTGCTGTCGGCATTGGTGCGCAGAATGGTGCCCCGATAGGTATAAGGGCCCAGCGGACGGTCGGCGGTGGCATACTGCACATGATAGGTGGCGTCGTGGCAGCTTGCCGAGGAGTACATCAGATAGTAGATGCCGTTGCGTTTCATCACGAACGGAGCCTCAAAGAAGTCGGTGATTTCTGTATTGGGGATGAGCCGTGTCTCTGCAAAACTCTTCATGTCGGCATTCAGTCGGCCCGCCCCACAGCCGAATCCCTTGTAGATGCCCCATGTGCCCCAGTACATGTAGACCTCGCCATCATCGTCGGTGAAGGTCTGTCCGTCGAGCGTGATGGCGTTTTTCACGAATCGGTCGGGCACAAGCACGGCCTCGCTCTCGCCGAGAATGTTGCGCCACGGGCCCCGCGGCGTGTCGCTCACGCCCATGTAGAGGTTGCAGGGCTGGCAATAGACCATGTAGTAGCGGCCGTCGCGGCTGCTGCGCATCACATCCGGGGCCCATATCCAGTGGCTGTCGGGCCAGTTCATGGGCAGGAGGGTCCAGTTGAGAAAGTCCTTGCTCGTCCAGCACTGCGCCGGGCCGAAGCCCGCCCCGCAGCCGTCGGTGGTGGCATATATATAATAGGTGTCGCCAAACTTCTTCACCGTGGGGTCGGCAAAGTAGCCCGGAACAAACGGGTTGAGGGCTCCGGGAGTGTTGTAGGCCTTCTGCCCTGAAGTGAGGGTTGGGGGCAGGAGCAACATGGCGGAGACGATCAGAAATTTGAAGTTCATGGCAGGATGGTCTTGTTATGTGCGGCAAAGATACGGATAATAGGCAAGAGGCGATGCAAAAATAGTCTCTACTGATGGAAAAATCGTCCAGAAAGGGCTCTTCAGCCTCCTTTTGGACAATTTTTCTATCTTGATGGACGATATTTGCAGTGGGTTTGCAAATAATCAGTTTACTTTGCCCCCGGTTGCCGGATGTGTTCCCCAACCGAATCGAAACAATCAAACCAACTCACAGCATTGAATGCCATGAACAGAACAGTCCTATTGCTTATAGGTATTACACTTGTGGGGACAGCCTCTTTTGCTTCAGGTCATGTCCATAAGAGTGTGCCCCGCACCACGGCCCCCATTGTCGAGGTACCCTTTACGGCCGTCCATCTGAACGACATCTTTTGGAGCCCACGCATAGAGATCAACCGCACGGTGTCCATTCCCTCCGCCTTCCGCGAATGCGAGAAGAACGGTCGGTTTGACAATTTCGCCATTGCGGCCGGTCTCATGAAGGGCGAGCACCGCGGCGACTTCTCGTTCGACGACACCGATCCCTACAAGGTGATAGAGGGGGCAAGCTATTCGTTGGCTGTGCACTACGATGCCCGGCTCGACCATTATCTCGACTCCGTGATACATCTCATAGCCGCGGCGCAGGAGCCCGACGGCTATCTCACCACCTGCGTCACCAACAAGTGCAAGCGTCTCTCGGGCTGGTGGGGATCCCGGCGGTGGGAAAAAATCAACAGTCACGAGCTCTACAACAGCGGTCACATGATAGAATCGGCCGTGGCCCACTACAAGGCCACGGGCAAACGAACCTTTCTCAACGTGGCCATCAAGAATGCCGATCTCATCTGCAACACCTTCGGGCCGGGCGAGGGACAGATACACCGCCCCTCGGGGCACCCCATCGTGGAGATGGCCCTCTGCAAATTATATAAGGTGACGGGCTCTCGCCGCTATCTCGACATGGCCCGCTACTTTGTCGAGGAGACCGGTCGCGGCACCGACGGCCACCGGCTGAGCGAATACAGTCAGGACCATAAGCCCATCCTCCGCCAACAGGAGATTGTGGGCCACGCCGTGCGCGCGGGCTATCTCTACAGTGGCGTGGCCGATGTGGCGGCCTTGACAGGCGACACGGCCTACTTTCATGCGCTCGAACGTCTTTGGAACAACATGGCCGGCAAAAAGCTCTTCATCACCGGAGGCATGGGGAGCCGTGCGCAGGGCGAAGGATTTGGTCCCGACTATGAACTCAACAACATGACAGCCTATCAGGAGACGTGTGCCTCGATAGCCAATGTGTTTTGGAACTATCGTATGTTTCTGGCCACGGGTGAGGGCGAGTATGTCGATGTTTATGAGCGTGCACTCTACAATGGGGTGCTGAGCGGTGTCAGTCTGTCGGGAGACAAGTTCTTCTACGACAACCCTTTGGAGAGCATGGGGCAGCACGAGCGGCAGCACTGGTTTGGCTGCGCCTGCTGTCCGGGCAACGTGACGCGCTTCGTGGCCAGTGTGCCGCAATATCAGTATGCCGTGCGGGGGAGTGACATCTACGTCAATCTGTATATCCAAGGCACGGCCGACGTGAATGGTGTAAGGCTCGCGCAGCAGACCCGCTATCCCTGGGACGGCGACATCACCGTCACCGTAGACCCGAAGCGAAGCCGGCGTTTCGCTCTCCGTTTCCGCATTCCGGGCTGGGCGGGGGCGTGCCCCGTGGGGACAAACCTCTATCATTTTGCCGACAGCAGCCGCCCGTTCACCGTCAAGGTCAATGGCAGGGAGATAGCCGGTGAACCGGTCGACGGATACATGGTCATCGATCGCCGGTGGATGCGGGGAGACCGGGTGGAAATCAGCCTGCCGATGGAGGTGCGCCGGGTGGCGGCCAACGACAATGTGGAGGACGATCGCGGCAAGTATGCCTTGGAGCGTGGTCCCATCGTCTATTGTCTGGAAGGGCGTGACCAAGCCCACTCCACCGTGTTCGACAAATCTGTTCGCCTCGATGCCCCCATCCGCGCCGACTATCGGGCCGACAAACTCAACGGCATCGTGGAACTCAGCGGTGAGGCCGAAGAGGTGGAAGCCGACGGGAGCGTGCGCCCGGTGGCATTCAAGGCCATCCCCTACAGTACGTGGAACAACCGCGGCAGCGACGAAATGGAGGTGTGGATACCCGGCAGTCCGGCCTACGCCCATGTGAAGCCGCAGCCCACCATCGCCTCGCGGGCCAAGACTTTGTTCTTCCGCAGTGCCATTCAGAAAGACGCACCCGAGACTGCCGCCGTGGAGGGGGAGGCATGGGGAGTGAACGACCAGTGGGAACCCCGCCGCAGCTCCGACATCTCCAAGCCTTATCACTATTGGTGGCTGAAGCAGGGCACGGAGGAAAGCATCGCCTACGAGTTTGACAAACCCGAGACCGTGAGCAACGTGCAGGTCTATTGGCTCGACTTCGACCACTACGACGGCGACTTCCGCGTGCCCGCGAGTTGGCGTCTCTTCTACAAGACTGATGACGGAAACTGGAAGGAAGTGGACGGGCATTCGGCCTACGGATGTGCGCGCGACCGCTACAACAGCGTGGACTTCAAGCCCGTGACCACCACCGGACTTAAGATACTGGCCAAACTGCAACAGGGCAAGAGCGGCGGTGTCATCGAGTGGAAAGTGAACAAATAAACCCTGTCACCAGCCCCGATGCCGAATGAAAGGAAATCAAACGTTGTGGTGCAGGGCTCTTGCACCATCCGTGCAGAGGCCATGCACCATCGGTGCAACAGTCAAGCGCGGGGCGTGCAAGAGCCATGCACCGCGATGTCGGCAGGCCAAAGGCTGTGGCAGTATCGTATGTGGAACAAATAAAATAAACTATAACTATCAACCAAAAATGTCAATCATGAAAAGAACACAGTATTTCATGGGCTTTGCACAAGGCCGCGCCTTGGTGCAAGCCACAGCGTGTTTGCTTCTGACTGCCGGCATGGCCTTACCTGCCCGTGCAGCGGAAATGACGGTGGCGAGCAGCTCGGCCATGACCGTGCAACAGACTCCGATAACGATTAGAGGAACGGTGAAAGACGCACTCGGCGACCCGATCATCGGCGCAAGCGTCGTGGAGAAAGGCACCGGCAACGGCACCGTGACCGACATTGACGGCAATTACACCCTGCGGGTGAACCGCTCGGCCACCATTGTCGTCTCCTACGTGGGGTTTGCCACGCAGGAAATCCCTGCTTCACAAGCCGGCAACATCACGTTGAGGGAAGATCTTAAGTCGCTCAACGAAGTGGTGGTCATCGGCTACGGCACCCAACGCAAGGGCGACGTGACGTCGGCCATCACCAGTGTGAAGGCCGAAGACTTCTCTCAAGGCAACATCAAGGATGCCGGCGACTTGATCAAAGGAAAGGTGGCCGGCCTCACCATCAGCAATGGCAGCGGCGACCCGAGTGTGGCTTCGAGCATACGGTTGCGTGGCGTTATATCTTTGGAAGGAGGTAATACGCCGCTGGTATTGGTGGATGGTATTGAAGGCAGTTTAAGTACGGTGGCTCCAGAAGATATTGAAAGTGTTGATGTCTTGAAAGATGCTTCTGCCGCAGCGATTTACGGCACTCGCGGTGCTGCCGGTGTAATTATCATCACCACCAAAAGCGGCCGTCGTGAAGCAAATACGGTTGTAAACTATTCTGGCTATGTTTCCCTTTCTGCATTCGGAAAGAAACTCGATATGATGGATGGGACAGATGTGCGCAACGGACTCACACAGTTTCAGGACAAAGGTTATGACACTGATTGGCTTGATGCCGTGAGTCGTACAGCCTTCACACACAATCATAACATCATGCTAAGTGGTGGCAACAAGAAAACTTCTTATAATGCTGATTTCACTTTCCGTAATCAACAAGGGGTGTTCATCAAAACCTATGCCAAGGAGATGCGATTCAATGGCGGCTTGTCGCATTGGTTCTTTGATGATAAGATAAAGGTATCACTCAACCTTGTGAAGCGTTGGCATGAGAATGGGCCTGTGGATGCAGCTTCCACTCAAGTGTATAGACAGGCCATCATGCGGAATCCTACAGAGCCAATCTATAGAGATGATGGCAGCTATTATGAGAACATGTCTATCAATTATTACATGAATCCGATAGCATTGCTTAAGGAGCACACGGGGGAATACAAAACTGAGTCGACCCGCCTAACCGGCAACATTACTGTTGAGCCTATTAAGGGATGGCAGACCAATCTGATGCTTTCCACTAATCAAGACAATGCACATGATAAGGGATATTATACTTCAAGGCATTATGACCAAGTAATCAACTACCATACGGGATATGCCTATCATAGTTATTCTTATGGTAAGCATGACAACCTTGAACTTACATCCACTTATAAGCATCAATTTGGAGACCATCGCTTGGAGGCGTTGGCCGGATATAGCTACCAATATAATATGTATGAAGGCTTCAATGCCAACAATACAGATTTTATGAGTGACTTCTATCAAGAGAACAATCTCGGACTGGGACAGTTTCTCAAACTTGGAAAGGCAGGCATGGGCAGTTACAAGAATGACAACAAACTTGTAGGCTTCTTCGGTCGTGTGAGCTATGGTTATGCCGACCGTTACAACGCGCTGATCAGCATTCGCCGTGAAGGCTCATCCAAGTTTGGCGAAAATCATAAATGGGGTACATTCCCCTCCGCATCGTTGGGCTGGACTATTAGCAACGAAGAGTTTATGCAGTCAGTTAAGTGGCTTAATAACCTGAAGCTGCGTGCCGGCTTCGGTGTGACCGGTGTCATTCCGGGGGATTCTTATCAGTCGCTCACCCGTTGGGAATTGGGCAATCCTTATTACTACGATAAAGGACAGTGGCTGCAAGGACTCAACATCGGTTCGAATCCTAATCCTGATTTGAAATGGGAGAAGTCGACGGAATTCAACTTTGGTGTGGATTGGAGCGTGTTGCACGATCGGTTGTCGGGTTCAATAGATTTCTACCACAAGAAGACCGTGGATATGCTATGGTGGTATGATGTACCCGCCCCCCCTAACTTGTACAATAGAACATTGGCCAATGTGGGACAAATGCGTAACATGGGTGTGGAAATAGCCGTCAACGCCATACCAGTGCGCACGAAAGACTTTGAATGGAAAACTACGGTGACGCTGGCACACAACGCCACCAAACTGCTCAGTCTCTCCAACGGTCTGTATGAAACGGCCAACGAACATGATGTAGCGGGACTTGGCGAGCCCATCTCTCTGTCTACCCAGCGTCTTGAGGTTGGTAAACCGCTCGGTCAGTGGTATGGAATGAAAAGCGTAGGCGTATCTGAAAATGGGCTCTGGCTGATTGAAAACAAGGAGACGGGTGAAGCCGAAGAATTTAAGGACAACATGCTTACCGATGGAAAATACAAGCAGTATCTTGGCAATGCCATCCCCAAGGTTAATCTTGGCTGGAGCAATACATTCCGCTATAAAGGCTTTGACCTGAATATGCAATTCACCGGACAGTTTGGCTTTAAGATTCTCAATGAGGCTCGGGCCTACTATGAGAACAACGCCGTGGTCTACAACCGTCTTAAAGCTGCCGCTGACAGACAATATGGACAATATGTGTTGTCACCTGCACAGAAACAGACCTTTGTGAGCTACTATCTGGAGAACGGCGACTTTCTGAAACTCTCCAATCTGACACTTGGTTACACAGTGCCGCTTAAAGCCAATAAGTATGTGAACAACATCTACGTTTACTTCTCTGCCGACAACCTATTTACCATCACCGGTTACACAGGTCTCGATCCAGAACTCTCCAATGGAGACCCGCTGAGTTCCGGCATTGACTGGCGCGACAAGTATCCCTCTATCCGCACATTTACCCTCGGAGCAAAACTAACATTCTAAAAAGAAAAATCATGAAAGCAAATATCAATAAACTGTTTCTCTCGGCTGTGGTGGAAGCCTGCTGCTTTGTACTGGCCGGGTGTACCAATCTCGACGAAACGCTCTATGACACGATTTCAACCGAGAAGCATGAGTTTTCCAAAACCGAGCTTGAGCATACCATTGCACCCGTTTATAGTAGTCTGCGCACGGTCTATTGGGGCTGGTTCGGCTTGTCGGATATTATGGACATGAGCTCTGACGTGTGGGGTGTACCGTCTCGTATCGGTATCGGTTGGGGAGACTTATATGTTTCCATGCATAAGCATGAGCTCAACTCTGAGATGGGCTTCTTTCAGGTGAACTGGGATAACAATTATGCCGGTGTGAACGCTTGTAACAAGATTCTTGCCAATGAGGCTGTTGCGTCCAGTGAAGAGATTGTTGCACAGGTAAGGGCTTACCGTGCTTTATACTATTATAATCTCTTCAACCTCTACCGTAATATCCCTCTTGATACAACCTATGTACATGAGAAAGGATGGCTTCCTGAGCAAGCTGACCCGCAGCTTGTGTTCAGTTGGATAGAGCGTGAACTGAAGGCCGTAGCCGATTTTTGTCCCTCCAAAGTGGAGATGGGAAAAATAAACACGTATGCTGCCCACATGGTGCTGGCCAAACTTTATTTGAATCACAATGCATGGTTTAAGGACGATAGCGACAAGTCGTGGTACAGCAAGTGTATTGATGAACTCGACAAGGTGATGGCTGGCCCGTTCGTACTTGCCTCCAGTTACAATGACAATTTTATGGAGGACATCTCCACCTCAAAGGAAATCATCTTCGGCATACCATTGGAGAATAAGTATGCTGGGGGTAACTACATGGCTAATTTGTGGATTCACAATGCCGGTCGCTCACGCTGGAACTTCTCGGGCTGGGCTACAGGCGGAGGCATCGTATTTCCCCAGTTCTTGGACATCTATGAGGAAGGCGATACACGCTTTGAGAACACATGGACAGGCGGACAACAATATGCACAGGATGGCAGTCCTATCACCGTTGACGGCGAACCACTTATCTATACCCGTGAACTTCACAGCATTGACAATCCCGGTTGCTATCCATTTGAGAGCTATCGACTGATAAAATATGAAATCAAGAGTGGAGACTTTGGTACAAGTTATGACGATGTGCCATATTTCCGGCTGGCCGATGCCTATATGATGAAAGCTGAGTGTCTTTTACGTCTCGGACAGAATGAGCAATTGGCTGCCGAGCTCGTGACACAGGTGCGTGCCCGCAATTTCAAGGCCAACCCTGAAAAGGCCACTATCACCGCTGCCCAACTGAAAGATGGCAGCAAGTATAATTATGGACATCGGGAGAATCAAGGAAAACTCGGAGAAGAGGACAAGTGGATTATTCGTGAGGAAGGGGGATCAGACATCGAGCTGGGCGGATTGCTTGATGAGTTGGCCAAGGAGTTTGTTTGTGAGGCTCATCGTCGCGATGACATTATTCGCTTCACTATCAAGGGTACCAATCAGAATGTTTACAATGGCAAGTCGTGGTTTTGTAAGGATGCCGTAGCTGATAAAAATGACCGTCACATGGATATTTTCCCCATACCTAAGAGTGCGCTTGACGGTAATCCTAAGTTAAAACAAAATCCGGGTTATGATGGAAATTAAAGTCTAACAAGAATCAAAACTGTTGTTATTATGAAAAGACATATATTATATATGATGGTTGCTTGCATACCCTTTGTGTTTGGCGCATGCAGCACCGACCCGGAAGATGCTTCCGAAAAGCATGTATATGGCCCCAACGAGACGGTATATCTGCGTACGGATGCTAAGGCAAACATTCCTCTGAAATTGGAGTTCCGTAAGGGAAAGATAGCTCCCAAGACCATTAGCTTGAAAGACTATGCGGAACAGATACAGACCAATATCGGCATGACCGTGGACGATATGATTGCCGGATTGGAAAGTGGAAGGGTCGTATTCTATAATATCTCGGCAGCCAAAGGGGTGTGGAACAAGACTGCCCCCAACAAGGGAACTGCGGGATGGTATTACAACATGGCCGGCAATGTGTCCGACACGGCACAAGTGGCCTCTGTAGAACTGGATAAGACGGGCAAGTCCTTGCTTGTGGAAATGCCGGAGAATGTGGCTGCCGGCGTGAGCCTTACGGTCAATTTGGGCTTTGCCGTCGACAACGGGCGTGACTATGACAAGTATGTCCGGTTTGTAATGGATATTGCAGTGTCTGATCCGGGTACGGTATTGCGCGATGTCAGCATCCCCGCCGGAGACTACAGTGCCTATGAACTCACTTTCAGTTCCATCGAACCTGTCATTAAGGCATGTTTTGGAATGTCGGCAACAGAGTTCAATAAGGCAGTGCAAGAAACCTCCGGTGATGTGGCCATGTATGTTGTCAGCGACGACGGAACGTGGGATAAGACTTCCGCTTATACGGCCAATGGCATCGGCTACTGGTGTACAGCTGCCGGAACCGTGACCAAATATGGTGATAACTGTGCGTTCTTCCTTGAGACCCACGATGGCTCCGTGGGCATCGGACGCTACGTGAAGCAGGAGACGGGCACCAAGTTTAAGGCGCATTTCGTTTACGCCAGCAAGTCGGAACCGAGCAAGTTCATGGAGTTTGTGCTCAACATCACGCTTGAATAGACCAACATATTCATTTTATAACCTTGACATGAAAAGACTATCACAACTTTTGAGCAAGGGCGCAATCATTGCGCTCTTGGCTCTCTCGGCAGTGGCTTGCAGCGAAGATAACGTCATTGCAGGCAACATCACCATTGCCGAAAGCGAACTGAACAAAACCATTGCATGGAACGAGGTGGAATCTTCCATTGCTTTTACGGCGAATGACAAGTGGACGGCTGTCGTTTCCGAGGTTTCCACGCGAGCTGCCGACACCAAACTCAGTTGGCTCACGCTGACAGTTGCTTCCGGCGATGCAGGCGAAGTGAAGATGCCTTTCGTTGTGACGAAAAACGACGACGAGCATTATCGCGAGGCCCGAATCACCGTCAAGTGTGGCGAGAATACCTCGGTCATCACTGTGCATCAGGAAGCCAATCCCGATGCCGTGCACACGATGGACAAGTCCCAGATTCCCGACTACGACCGGTTCTACTGTCCCGGCACATGGAATGATGGTTTTGAGAAAGGGCCGGAGGGCATGTTGCGTTCCGATGCCAAGTGGTCGTGGTGGCGTTATAAGTCGAGTGAGCACTTCTTCGTGTTTTGGGAGCCCGGTTTTGGAGCCGATCCCAATGCCGAAACGGTGCCCGAAGCCCTGCGTGTGGATGTGGACGACCTGTTGCAAAAGGCCGAGCAGTTCTATAAAACCAATATCGAGAAGCTCGGTATGGCTACGGTGGGCGAGGGCAAATCGGTGCTCGATAAGTACAAGATGGAGATATTCCTGCTCTATCAGACCGAGTGGTTGGCCACGGGGTCGGGCTATGACGACATGATTGGTGCCCTTTGGGTGAATCCCAGCACCTGCAAGCCCGTGGGTTCCACCATTGCCCATGAGATAGGACACAGTTTCCAGTATCAGACTTCGGCCGACCAGCTCTTTACAGGAGTGGTGAAACCGATGGCGAATGGCATCGTGCCGGTAGGCTTCCGCTATGGCAACGGCGAGGGTGGCACCGGCGGCAATGCCTTCTGGGAGCAGTGTGCGCAGTGGCAGTCTTTCCAAGACTATCCGCAGGAGGCATTCACGCAGGATGCCAACGTGCAGGTATGGCTCAAGAATCATCATCGCAATGTGTGCCATGAGTGGCACCGCTATGCCAGCTACTGGTTCCCTTACTACTACACCGAGAAGCATGGCTACAAGGCATACAGCCGCCTGTGGAAGGAGTCGAAATATCCCGAAGATGCCGTGGAGGCCTATTGCCGGCTCTATTGCGGTAACAGTCTTAATGCGCTCTATAAAGATATGTACGACTATTCGGCCCGTTGCGCCAACTACGACTTCAAGGCCGTGCACCAATATGTCACCGAGGCGGCCCTCAACCACGGCACCAAACTCTTCCGCAACGGCGACTACTATCAGGTGCCCTACGAGAGTTGTCCGGGTTCCACGGGCTTCAATCTCATTCCGCTCAACGTTCCGGCCGCCGGCACAGTTGTGAAAGCCTCTCTCCGGGGCCTTGCTCCCGGTTCGGCGCTTGCTCCGGGTGACCCGGGAACTGTGGTAGATGGCGACGGCAAGGTGAAGGGAAACACCACTTCCTACAACACGCAGGCTAATACGGCCGAGAGTTTCCGTTTCGGCTATGTGGCCATTGACAAAAATGACAAGAGCCACTATGGCACCATGCAGAGCGGCAAGGACGGTGAAGCCACCATGAAAGTGCCCGACGGTACGGTGAAACTTTACTTCCTTGTGCTCGGTGCGCCCGATGTTTATCACCGCCAAGTGTGGGACGATGACGAGCGCAATGACGAACAGTGGCCCTACAAAGTGAAGTTTGAGGGCACCGACCTCCTCGGCAATGTGATTATTCCGGCCGGCGACCCCACCGACGTGACCGTGCACCACAGTGTGACTCTCGATGCTTCCGCTACCGACTACGTATTGGGCACACTCAATCTCCTCACCTCCGGCGACATGGGCAAGATAGCCCGGGCCTTTAAGTTGCAGCCCTCGCAGATATCTTCGGTTACGCTGGCTGCCGGGTCGGTGCCTGCCGATGGGCCTGCCGACGGGCAAGTGGCCATTGCGCTGACCAATCCCGACGGCACATTGAGCTATGCCTATTCGGCCAATGGCACCGGTTTTTGGATAGCTGCCGACGGTACGGCAAGTTCGTGGGGTTCGAGTCCGGTCTACTTTGAGTACAACTACACGGGCTATAGCCTTGCCTACGGGCACAAGCCCGGGGTCTCGGTAGCGGGAACCACCTACACCATCCGGCCGACAATGGTCTATAATAAAGGTGGAAAACTCTATCGTGCAGTCATTGAATTGAAGATGAAGTTCTGATGAGAGGTGTACAGACCGCGGATGCTCCGGCGATTGTCGGAGTGCCGCGGTCTTTTTGGTATCCGTCGGAAATAAACCGGTGAGACACTTTTCTGGCCGGTTTTCTGTCCATTCGTCCGTTGCAACTCATCCTTATTTCGGGAATAATCCGTATCTTTGTCGCGTGAAACCATGCCAAACAGAGATACTCACCATGAAAAGGCCCATGACAACCCTACTGATGATACTGATGTCGCTGTTCACTTTCGGAAGTGTGCAGCAGAACGTGCGTTGCCGCAACATCTCCATGGAAGACGGCTTGCGCTCCAATGCTGTGCGCAATGTCGTGCAGGATGAGTACGGCTTCATTTGGTTTGGCACCGACAACGGGCTCTGCCGCTACGACGGCTACGTCATGCAGCACCACCGCATCGCCTCCTTGGGAACCGACCAGTTTGTCTCTGCGCTCCATGTCGTCAAGGGTGGGCTGCTCGTGGGTACGGGGCATGGGGCCTTCTTTTTCGACCAAGCCACCGAACGTTTCGCGCCCTACATCTCTGGCAAGCTGACGGGACAGGTCAACTCCTTTGCCGAAGACCGCGACGGCAACGTGTGGGTGGCGACGATGGGGCAGGGGGTGTTTCGCTACAATGCTTCCAACGGGAGGTGCAAGCGGTTTGCGTTCGGTCGGTTGAGGGGAAATGTGACTCAGGTGTTTGTCGACTCCGACAATCAGGTGTGGGCCCTCACGGCATGGGGTGCGCCCGCCTTGAGCCGGCTCGACAAGGCCCGGGATGAGTTTCGGGCCGTAAGTCTTCGGATGGGAGATGCCGACTGCCGGGGGCATCGGATGCTTCAGACGGCCGACGGCAGCCTGTGGATAGGCACATGGGAGAACGGACTGCTGCGCCTCACGGCCGATGGCAGGGTGGAGCAGATGCTCACTCCCTCGCTCACGGGTACAGCCACCCACATCCACACACTCTTGGAGACGGCCCCCGATTGCCTGCTCATCGGTTGCGACGAGGGTGTGGTGGCCTTCAACCCGCTCACCCGGGCGTGGCACAAGATGTGCGTTGACGGGAGCGGAACGAAGCCTTTGGAGTATAAGTTCATCTATTCCATCCTGCGCGATCGCGAGGGCGGCCTCTGGTTTGGCACGTTCTATGGCGGCGTGAACTACTTCTCTCCTGTGGGCGAACGCTTCGTCTCCTACACCGATGGGGGCAAAGGCTTCCGCGGAAATGTGGTGAGCCGCTTCTGCGACGATGGTCGGGGACACGTGTGGGTGGGTAGCGACGACGGCGGACTCTCTTGTTTCTCGGAGCGTGACAACGCCTTCATAGACTATCCCGGGCATGCCCTGCTCTCAGGTTACAACGTACATGGACTTTGCACCGACGGCGATTACCTCTGGGTGGGTACTTATACCGACGGTGTGTTGCGCCTGAACACTCGGACGGGTGCCCTCCGGAGATACACCACTGCCGACGGACTCGACGTGAGTAGCAGCTATGCCCTCCATCGCGACAGCCGCGGCCGGCTCTGGGCGGCCACCATGCAGAGCGTCTGTCTCTACCGGCCGGCCACCGACCGCTTTGTGCCTGTGCATCGCACGGGGGCACTGGTCATCGACATTGATGAAGACAGCCGGGGCTATCTGTGGTTTGCCTCGCAGGGGGCAGGACTCTACCGCTATCACCCTGCCACCGGAGGGTGGCGGCAATACCGCTCTTCGGAGAACCGCCACACGCTGCCTTCCGACCAAGTGAACTGTGTGCATATCGATGTGAACGGCCGTCTTTGGGCAGGCACGATGGAGGGACTTTGCCTCTACGATGCCGCTTCCGACTCCTTCCGCCGGATAGCCCTTGATGCGGAGGTGGGCGAAATCAACGGCATCATCGAAGACCAAGGCTCGCTGTGGCTGGCCACTACCCACGGCATTGTCAAATACACGCCGGGACGGCCGCTTCAGTTGTTCAACAAGTTTGACGGACTGGTGAGCGAGCAATTCCTGCCCAACGCCTGTCTCAAGGCTTCCGACGGGCGCATTTTCTTTGGCGGTGTGAAGGGGTTCAACACGTTCTATCCCTATCTCATCAAGACAAACGATGTGGCCCCTCCCGTGTTTATCACCGCCCTTGAGATTTTCAACCATCGGCAGGAGGTGGGTGGCGAACTGCTACCCGAGGCACTGCACCACATCGGGGAGGTGAATCTGTCCTATTGCGACGATATGTTCAGTCTCTCTTTCGCCTCGTTGAGTTATTGCTCGCCGGAGAAAAACCAGTATGCCTACATGCTCGAAGGCTTCGACAAGGACTGGAACTACGTGGGCTCGCAGCACACGGCCACCTACACCAACATTCCCTCGGGCACGTACACCTTCCGCGTGAAGGCCACCAACAACGACGGACTGTGGAGCCGGCAGGAGGCCCGGCTCGCCATCACGGTGCATCCTCCTTTCTGGTGGAGCCTGCCCGCCCGTCTGCTTTATCTGCTGCTCGTGTTCTATCTCATTTACCTCTACACCCACTTCCGGCTGCGGCAGGCGGAGCACCGCCACCGGCGCGAACTCTCGCAGCTCAACGAGCGCAAGGAGACCGAGGTGCGTGAGGCGCGTCTCCGCTTCTTCACGATGATAGCCCACGAGATACGCACGCCCGTGACGCTCATCATCGGTCCGCTGGAAAGCCTGCGGCGCAAGGCGGCCGGCCGGCTTTCCGACGACTTGGAGATGATCGACCGCAACGCCCGGCGACTGCTTGCACTCGTCAACCAACTGCTCGACTTCAACAAAGTGCAGCAGGCCGGCGGACAGGCCCGTTTTCGGTTGCAAAACATCGCGCGGCTCATGGCCGGCGTGGCCGAACGCTTTGCACCGGCCTACAGACAGCGGGGCATAGCCTTCCGGACAGACTATCCGCCTGAAGACTTCGTGGCGGTGGTGGAACCGGAGGGGTTGACCAAGATTATCAGCAATCTGCTGACCAATGCGGGGAAATACACCAAAGACAGCATCAGGCTGGCTTGCACGGTCGATGCTGACGGTCGGCATTTCCGCATCGAGGTGGAAGACAACGGCATAGGCGTCGGTAAGGCCGACCGGGAGAAGATATTCAATCCCTTCTTTCAGGCCCGTGACAACAAACCGGGCACGGGCATCGGACTGAGCATCGTCAAGACACTGGTAGACCTCCACGGGGGCGAGGTGTCGGTGGACTCGGAAGAGGGCAGGGGAGCGCGCTTCACGGTGGTGCTGCCGGTGACCCGCGACGATGTGCCCATCGGGCAGGAAGAGGCCTTGGAGTCGCCATACGGGCCGGAATCGTCTGGTCGGGAGCCGTTGGCCCTGCCTGTGAGGGAGGGAGAAGACACGCCCACCGTGCTCATCGTGGAAGACGATGCCGACATGAGCGGCTTTCTGGCTGCTAATTTCCGCCCGGGCTACAGGGTGGTGACGGCCGAAAACGGGGCTGAAGGATTGGAGCGACTCAAGGAGCACACCGTGTCGCTCATCGTGAGCGACTGGATGATGCCCGTAATGGACGGCGCTGAGTTTTGCCGGCGGGTGAGGGCCGACCGCAACACGAGTCACATTCCGCTCGTCATGCTCACGGCCAAGACCGATGACGACAGCAAGGCCGAGGGCATGGAGTGTGGAGCCGATGCTTACATCGAGAAGCCTTTCTCCATGAAATATCTTGAGGCGTGCATCCGCAACATGCTCGACATGAGGCGGTTGCTCATGCAGAAGTTCTCCAACACGCCCTCCGAGCCGATAGCCAAGATAGCGCAGACGGCAGTAGACGACGATTTTCTCACGCGTATGAACGGGCTGATAGAAGACAACATCGACAATCCCGAGTTGTCGGTGGGCTTCATTGCCGAGCGCATGAACATCAGCCGTTCGGGCCTTTTTGCCAAACTCAAGTTGCTGGCCGATGTCACGCCCAACGAGATGATACAGGTGGTGCGCCTGCGCCATGCTGCCCGTCTGCTCCGCGAAGGCAAATACCGGGTCAACGAGGTGTGCTACATGGTGGGTTTCAGCAGTCCGTCCTATTTCTCCAAGTGTTTCTCCAAGCAGTTTGGTGTAAAGCCGGCGGAGTATAAGTGAGCGGATAAGTAAACAAGTTGACAAGTAAACGAGTAGACAAGTTGGCAGCAGGCAAACGCCCTATATGCAACGCTAAACACATCATATCCCACGCTGAACGCATCATATCCCACGTTGAACATGCTATACCCCTACATGTAGGGGCAGTGCTTTATGCCTGCCCGCACGCCCGAAGGGCGTATCACATGTGCTTTCAAAGGCGAAAAATTTAAAGACCTTGATAAACACAGGCTTGAAGCAACATTCGCTTAATCCGTTCAATTCGCCGTTGAATGTGTGGTTGTCGGCGAATTTTGCGAATGATGCGAATGAGGACGGAAGTGGATAGCCGTTGGAAACGCAGTTCGCCGCATCCCTCAGAAACTGTCAAAGATATTATCCGAAAAAGTGCTTTGTGCTTGCGATATTTCCGACCAATCGCTTCTCGGTCGGAAATACGCAGATTTTAGGGATGCGTCTAAAGTGCTGTCTATTAGATGTTTGAAGATTCTTGACTTTTAAGAATAACCCAAAAGAGCCATGAAACGGCCGTAGTGAGCATACAAAAGAGCCACTTTTGCGCACTCGCTACGGCCGTTTGGCGTGCTCGTTCGGCCTCTTTCGCATTTTCATTCGGCCCAAGTAGGAAAATCAGAGTGTCTTTTTGGCCTTTTCCGGGCGTTCTCCCGTTCCGGATGGAGAGTTTGCGATGAAGTTCTTTTGTCTTGTTTTTTGAGTCTTTGAAGACTTGCAATTCACTTGGTTTGCATGTGGTTTGTATGTTTGTCCATGTGCTCTTTTGTTGGTTTTATAGCTTGCCGAATCATCTGTTTTGTTACTCTACTTTTGTTGTTGTGATTTTTATTTTTGAAAACATGATTTTTATAAAGTTTTCCATTTGCTTTTTGTAAATATCTGATTAGCAGTGACTTGACATTTATTAACACGTAAAAAGTTGTCCGAAACGGATAACTTTCGACTTAAATTCATATCTTTGCATTCGGAATTTGGTATAACAATAAAAGCATTCAGAAAGGATATGATTCAGACAGTAGTTAAGCGCGATGGCCGCATCGCCGGCTTCAACGAGCAAAAGATTATGGGAGCCATCCGCAAGGCCATGCTCCACACCGACAAGGGAGAAGATGAGGCACTGATAGTGAAGATAACAGACCACATCGCTTTCAGGGGCAAGTCGCAGATGTCGGTAGAGGACATACAGGATGCCGTGGAGGTGGAACTGATGAAGAGTGCGCGCAAAGACGTCGCCCAAAAGTACATTCAGTATCGCAACCAGCGCTCCATCGCCCGCAAGGCCAAGACACGCGATGTGTTTTTGGACATTGTGAACATCAAAAGCAACGACGTGACGCGCGAAAACGCCAACATGAATGCCGACACGCCGGCGGGTATGATGATGAAGTTTGCCTCGGAAACGACCAAGCCTTTCGTCGACGACTATCTGCTCTCGGAAGAGGTGCGCGACGCCGTGCAGCACAACTACATTCATATCCACGACAAAGACTACTATCCCACCAAGTCGCTCACCTGTGTGCAGCACCCGCTGGACATCATCCTGAAAAACGGTTTCGTGGCCGGTCACGGCAGTTCGCGCCCGGCCAAACGCATCGAGACGGCGGCTGTGCTGGCCTGCATATCGCTCGAAACCTGCCAAAACGAGATGCACGGCGGACAGGCCATTCCGGCTTTTGACTTCTATCTGGCTCCTTTCGTGCGCATGTCATATAAAGAAGAGGTGAAAAACTTGGAGAAACTTTATGGTGAAGACTTCTCCGAACTCTACGACGATGCCATCGACGACTATCTGGAGACACCGCTCGACGGACTGGAGGGCAGGGCTCGCGTGAAGCAGCACGCCATCAACAACACCGTGGGGCATGTACATCAGGCCATGGAGGCTTTCATCCACAACATGAACACTATCCACAGTAGGGGGGGCAACCAAGTGGTGTTCTCGTCCATCAACTACGGCACCGACACCTCGGCCGAGGGGCGTTGCATCATGCGCGAGATACTCAAGACCACCTATCAGGGAGTGGGCAATGGCGAGACGGCCATCTTCCCCATTCAGATATGGAAGAAAAAGCGTGGGGTGAACTATCTGCCCGGCGACCGCAACTACGACCTCTATGAGTTGGCCTGTAAGGTGACGGCCCGCCGCTTCTTCCCCAACTTCCTTAATCTCGACGCCACGTTCAACCAAAACGAAAACTGGCGGGCTGATGATCCGGAGCGTTACCGTTGGGAGATTGCCACGATGGGATGCCGCACGCGGGTGTTTGAAAACCGGTTCGGGCCGAAGACTTCCGTTGCCCGTGGCAACTTGAGCTTCACCACCATCAACATCGTGAAGCTGGCCATCGAGTGTATGGGCATCGGAGACAAGGAGCAGCGCATCAACAAGTTCTTCGCCAAGCTCGACCGTATGCTCGACATCACGGCCCGGCAGCTCGACGACCGCTTCCAGTTTCAGAAGACGGCCTACGCCAAGCAGTTTCCGCTGCTCATGCGCAACCTGTGGATTGGGGCTGAAAAGCTCAATCCCAACGACACCATCGAGAGCGTCATCAATCAGGGCACGCTGGGCATCGGCTTCATCGGACTGGCCGAATGCTTGAAAGCCCTTGTGGGCAAGCACCACGGAGAGAGCGAGGAGGCGCAGGCGCTCGGTTTGAAGATCGTCACCTATATGCGCGACCGCGTCAATGATTTTTCAGAGAAATACCAGCACAACTACAGTGTGCTTGCCACACCGGCCGAGGGCCTGTCGGGCAAGTTCACGAAGAAAGACCGCAAGGAATATGGGGTGATAGCAGGCGTGACAGACCGCGACTACTACACCAACTCCAACCATGTGCCCGTCTACTACAAGTGCTCCGCACTGCACAAGGCACAAGTGGAGGCTCCCTATCACGACCTCACGCGTGGAGGGCACATCTTCTATGTCGAGATTGATGGCGATGCCACCCACAATCCGCAGGTGATCATGAGTGTGATGGACATGATGGACAAGTATAACATGGGCTATGGCTCCGTGAATCACAACCGCAACCGCTGCATGGACTGCGGCTACGAGAATGCCGATGCCACTCTGGAAACTTGTCCCAAGTGTGGCGGTCACCACATCGACCGGCTGCAGCGCATCACGGGCTACCTCGTGGGCACTACCGACCGGTGGAACAGCGGCAAACTGGCCGAACTCAACGACCGTGTGACCCATGTGGACACACCCTGCAACCGATGATTAGTATTTTGGATATCGTACATGACACCATGGTAGACGGGCCGGGATTCCGGACTTCCGTCTACTGTGCCGGTTGTTCCCACGGCTGTCAGGGCTGCCATAACCCGCAGTCGTGGGACATTCGCAATGGTCATGAGATGACGACGGAGCAGATTATGGTCGAAATCTTGGCCGACCCCTTTGCCAATGTCACCTTCACCGGTGGCGACCCGATGTTTCAGCCCGAGGGCTTTCTCGAACTGGCGCAGGCCATCCGCCGCGACACCGCGAAGACCATCTGGTGCTTCACGGGTTTTCTCTTTGAAAACCTTCTGTCTCATTCTTCCCGCCGGGCATTGCTTGACCAGATCGATGTGCTCGTAGACGGCCCTTTCGTTCGCTCGCAGCGCGACACCGATCTTCTCTTCCGCGGTTCCTCCAACCAGCGTCTCATCGATGTGCCCCGCTCGCTCAAGGTCGGCCACGCCGTGTTGCTTGACTACAATCCTTTTGTGTGAAAAGCGGCTTTTACAAGACACCAAGCAAAGAGATTGCAAAAGCGGAAGTTTTGCACGCTTATCGTAAATCCATTATGAGACCTTCCTTCTAAGCACGAAAAAAGCCATATCTCATCTCATTATGGAGACAGGGATATGGCTTTTTGCATTCTATGTCCAAGTGGGCTCGTCCTTTTTTCTTTTAGTTCATCTTTTATAAGAGCGGGCTATGTCCAACTCATCAGATGACGGGTATCTTTCACTTGCCTATCCCCTTGGAGAGGGGGCGGGGGTGAGGCTTTTTAATATCACATACTCAAACGGCTTGAGTCGCAAGGTTTCTCCTGTTTTGGTGCTTTTGCCCGTGTAAATGTTGGTGCAGGCGGCATGTGCCCACGCGGCAGGCAGAGAGAAGCGTCCGGCCTTGTTGCGCACATTCGCCACCACGAGAAATCGGTTGCCATCGGCATCGCTTTTCTCAAATGCCAGTACATCGGCTGTGGCAAAAGGAGTCATGTTGCCTTTGCGGAGGGCCGGATATTGGTTGTAAAGTCCGATGAGTTTTTGGTATTCGCGATAGGTTTGCGGATTAGCCATCCAGTTTACAGGCACGTAATGGAAAAAGTTGATGGGATTGGGATAGCCCACTTCCTGCGAACCGTAGATGAGTGCACCGCCGTGGATGAATATGGCCGACACATAGGCAGCCATAGCCCCACGGGCATTGATAAATTCCTTTACAGGTGTGGCATGAGTCGACTGGTCGTGGTTGGTGGTGAAGCGCAATTTCACCTTGCCTTCCGGTAGTGAGGCATACTCCTCCCGGTCGGTATCAATGAGTTTTTGTGCGCTCGCCCCTTTCACGAAGACGCTCACGAGCGCATCTTTGTAGTTCCACCCGTAATCCATATCAAAACCACCGGTCGTGAAGTTGGCTTTCACCTTGCCCTCTGCCAGCATGAGGATGTCGCGGGGACGGGCTGCAGCGCGCAGTTCGGCAATGGCATCGTGCCAGAAATCGGTGGGCACGCCATCGGCCACATCGCAGCGGAAGCCGTCGAGCCCCACCTCGGTTACCCAATATTTCATGGCATCTATCATGGCCAGGCGCATGTAGTGGTTGTCATAGTTGAGGTCGGCCACATCTTCCCACACTTGGTTATCGAAATTCACGCATACGATTTCCCCGTTTTTCTGCACATACCATTCCGGATGCTCCGTAATCCACGGACTGTCCCATGCCGTGTGGTTGGCCACCCAGTCGAGAATCACGGCCATGCCCCGTTCGTGGCATACCTTGACGAGATGCTTGAAGTCGTCGATGGTTCCAAACTCCGGAGCCACTGCCTTATAGTCTCTGATGGAGTAGGGTGAGTTTTTCGACTTTACTTCGCCGATAGGATAGATGGGCATCACCCATATTACATTTACGCCCAGTGCCTTGATGGAGTCGGCACGGGCAGCCACGGCCCGCAGACTGTTGTGTGGGGCAAAAACGCGCGGGTTCACCTGATACATCACCACATCTTGGGCGTTTGCCAAGCGGAAACCATCGCCTTCGGTGGCTCCAACGCAGAGTGCCATTATCATGGCCTGCACAAGCAGCAAAAGTCTTTTCATGTTTTGTTATTGTTAGATGTTGATTGTTTTGCGATATAATATGAATATTATTTTGTCAGATGCGAATATCAGCAGGAGATCTTCTGTCTACAAATATACGATAAGTTGTTGAAATAAGCAATTTTCCACCTTCTCTATTTTCAGGTTTTCCTTCTTCGGAGAAGGGATGAAAGAGACTATTAAAAAGAGAAAGCGGCCCTCAATCGCTTGAGAGCCGCCCACAGGATAGCTTTGATGAAGCTTTGCTTCGCGAAGTCGGTATGATTATTTTATTTTTTGGTGATTACCACACGCGACTTGGTGTTGCAACTTACGTAGAGTTTAACATGTACATCGCCTGTAATTCCCGGATGCACATTCTCGCTACTACCGTTGAGTATGTTATTTACTTCTCCGCCCCAGTTGCCGTCATCATCACTCCAATTGCCATTGCCACGGAATTTGATTTGGCTGCCGGTAAGGTTTACATCTGCTTCCCAGCACTGCTCGGCCACATTGTAGGTCATGTGAGGCCCGCTGCTCCAGTCGCTTGCACCACCTTTCACGTTGCCTACGATGTCGATGAAGTCAATTTTTTTCAGACTGTAAGTCATGGTTGTGAGGTCTACATTCACAGCATAGAAACCAGTTTCGGGGGCAGGGTTGTTGGCACCGCCGTTATCGGCAATCTTACCATCTCCATCGTTCTCCCAGTCGCCATCCCAATTGTTGGCATTAGGCATGAATTTGAACTCACCGTTGAGATACATGAAACCTTGATATTTTCCATCAGAGGCAGCGCTGTAGAGCGGACAAGCAGGTTTGTCACCCCAACTGGTGTTAGTGCCGCGTTCGTAGATAAATGCCGAGAAGTTCAAGGCCTTTACAGTGTAGGTCTGTGCAAGGAGATCTACCGTTATCTCATAGAACTTGGCACTACTTTCTGCTTGGGCAGTTATATTCTTTCCTTGCCCGTTGGTATTGTCAACGAGTTGCCCCTTTTCTGTACCGTTGGCTGCGATAGCTTTTTCTTCTTTGCACGAGAGCACAGTGGGCGCATTTTTGTTGCCCGTTGCAGCAAGATCGAAAATTTTGAAAGCAAGACCGCTACCATCGGTAGGAGCCGGGACACGGAAAACAATCGTGGAATTGCTGTATGGGTCGGTGCCATTAAATTCATATTTCAGTGAAGTGTCATCATTTTGCCATGTTGGGTTTTGGCAATTTCCCACGATGTAGTAGCCTGTGGCTGAAAGTACGGGTGCATTGGCTGTCAACGTGGCTGTGGTGTTGCCCACATTCTTGATGTTTATCCCGTTTACAGTGGTCAATGCCGTGATGTCAAGGTTGATGGTTCGCGCTATGGGCCGATATCCTGCAAGTGTATAATAGGCTTTTTCCAACTCCGTCTTGCTTACCATTCCGTTTTCTGTGGCTTGGAGGGTCTTTGTTGCATTACCTTCAACAGCGTGTAAGACAACGGTGTAATTGCTAACGTTTGCATCACTTGCGGTGATTTTAGGAACAAACAGTTGTACGGAGTCGGTTGTGATTTCTGCAAACTTGATTGGCTGTGCCGGAGTAACGGTGAGAGTGATAGTCTTGGCCGCCTCTTGTTGGCTGCTTTGCGGCGAAAGCCAGTCTTCATAGGTGTCAGAACCGCAGCCGGTCATTGCCAGTGCAAGCCCTATGGCTAATATGTTCTTTTTCATGTTTATCTTCTTTTAGGTGAGGAGGCGGTTGGGGAAAATCTTTTCCGCCTCCTCGTATTATTTTGTTTATAACTATTCTGTCTCAATAAAATAATATTGTCCGGTGATGTCGTTGAAATAAGCTTTATAAGTCCCGGCAGCATATTTGTTATCGCCTGCAGAAGTGTTGGCTGTGCCGTAGGGGAAAGCGGCTCCACCCCACCATGTGGTGGCATCTGTAAACTTGAATGTACCGGCTTCAGAGAATGTTACGGTCTTGATCCAGTTATGATTCTCTGCTCCTGTATAGCTTGATACAGGCGACATGGCATCTTCGGTGGTATTCCAACTATTGTACTGGCCGGCAAGGAATATGTTGGCATATTTGTTGACCGACTTAGTATATTTCTCTATAGTGGCAGTGCCCGCTTTGGTATCTACGGTGACGGTGTAATAACCTGCATTTTTAACAACAACATTGCCGTCATCGTCAGTTTCGTAGTTACTGTCAGCTTTGATACCATTAAAATTGGAATAGGCAATCTGAGGATTCCATTTACCCGGAGTAAGAATCACTTTGAACTTTCCGCCTTCGGGGAAATAGTCGGTGTAGGAAATCTTACCGGTACCGGTTTTCTTGTCATATTCCTGTCCATCAATCATGTAGAGCGGAATGAGAGACTTATACACATCTTTTTCACTACTGTTATTCCAAGTACCGTCGCCGATGCAGCTGCCCACGAGATACCACTCAAGTGGTGCGGCGTCTTTTAACTCAACATAATAGGGAGCCACATTTACAATGACTTTGTTGGAATAGATAGTATCTCCTGCATACATAGCACGGATGCGTACATACACTTTCTGTATATCGGGTACGGCATCTTCTGCATAGTGGGTGATTTGTTCCAATCCTTTGGCAATGTCAGCTGCGAGTATGCTTGCCTTGACTACGGTATAGTCCTGATCAAGTGTTTTATAGTCGCCTACAGTTTTGTTGTTTGCGTCCAGTTCTCCGGCTTGGATGTCTTTTGTCCACGAGTCAGTGGGAGATATTTGTACCTGGTAGTTGGCCAAAGCTGGAAAGCCATAGTCAGGTTGTGACCACGTAAAGTCCAATGTGTTTGATGTTGCCAAATCAATAGTTGAATTGGAATAGGCCGGTGTGTTCAGCGTGAATGACTGGACTTTCTGGATGGTTGGATTATGGGACATATCATCATCACAAGCTGTGAAAAGGGTTATGCCACAAAGCAACAGCAAGGTTGATTTTAATATATTTTCCATTGTGATTGTTTTATTATTATGTGCGGGAACTGTGACCGGAAGGTTTCGTTTCCGCACGATGTGTTATACATTCTCGGGTTAGTAGGAAGGATTCTGAGTGATTGGGCCTCTTACCTGGTCTGCCGGAATGGCAAAGATATTTTTGTCGGCAGAGAAGTTGCGGCCGTTTTTCGCACCACCTTTATAGCTCCAATTATAGTTGTTGTCACCACCGAACCGATTGAACCGAATCAAGGTAGGACGACGGAGGCCTTCAAAGTAGAATTCACGGCTCCATTCATCGCAAATGTCATTTAGGCTGTAACCGGCTCTTGTAACGGCATGGGCGCGTTGGCGGAGTGCATTGATGGCTTCAATGCCATCGGCAGTGGCAGTGCCACCATTTTGGCGGGCTGTTGCCTCGGCATAGGTGAGGTAGGCCTCAGCAACACGGAAAAGGAAGAAATCGGTGTCCGGATAGGTGTCATTGTGCCCAACGCTCCCGTTAGTCTTAAGATTGTTCCATTTTGCCACGGCAAAACCGAATGTGAAACTGCTCAGATAGCCGTCTCCGTTATCAAGTGTACGATCGAGACCGTCAAAGATGGCACGGTCATCATTAGCTGCTGCAGGCATATCCTTGCAAGATATGTTGGGGGCATCGTCATTGGGGAAGAACTTCCTTATGAGATCTGTGCGTGCACGGTTGCCGCCCCAAGTCTGACCGGTACCATTGGTGGCTGTTGGGTAGGTGCCAGAGACGTCTGCATGCATGTTGCCGTCGTAAGTGGAGGCCATGAGGAAAAGCGTACCTGCCCATGATGTTGTAGTCACACCATCTTGTCCGATGCGAAATACACCTTCTTGAGAGGCACTCGTTTCACCATTGTCACCCATGAAGAGCATTTGGTAGGCACTCCATTTACCTACACCTGTGGTGTTGAGTTTGTAGCTGGAATCCATCACCTTCTTAGCATATTCTGCAGCCTTGGCCCATTGAGCTGTGCCGGTATATACTTCAGCATTGAGGTAGAGGCGGGAAAGAAGCATCCAGACAGCAGCTTTATCAGCACGGTAGTAGCCTGCATCAGACGAATTCTTTGCTTTGGCTTCGGTGAGAAGAGGCTCTATTTCAAGAAGTTCTTTTTCGAGCCAGCCATACATCTCGGCACGAGTCATACGAACCGGATGGGTGAGTGATGTGGCAAAAGGAACATTGCCGTAAGCATCCATTAAAAAATAGTACTGAAGGGCACGTAAAAAGCGAACTTCGGCCGTCTTGGTAGCGTCAACGCTACCACAAACATTGATGTATTGGTTGCAATAGGATATGCCAGTGGTCAAACGGGCATAAAATCCATTTAGCATAGGATGGCTTGCATCGTAGGTGTTATAGCAGTATTGGCGTACTCCATCATCACCCCAGTGACAGATAGCCTCATCGGTGGTGAGTTCGTTGGAATTCCAAAGTTGGCGGATAAAGCCGGATGTACCGCCATCCAATCCATCTATATCAGCCTCGCCGTCACCAGTGCTGTTACCGGCCATAGCAAGATTGGCATAGCATTTATTGAAAAGATCCGATGGTTTTACTTCCGTATTCATGTTGGGGTTGATCGGTGTAACATCCAAATCGCCCGTGCATGATGTCATACCTAAAGAGAGGGCGATGACTGCAGCAGAAAGCAGACTTTTTATATTTTTATTCATGACTGTAAATCTCTTGGAAATTAAAAATTAAGATTTAAACCTACGATAACGGAGAATGGACGTGGATAAATATTGTTGTCATATCCATTGAACACCTCCGGATCGAGTCCTTTGTAGTTGGTGATGGTAAACACATTAGACGCTGTGGCATAGACACGTCCTCCGATACCTTGCCAAGAACTGTTCTTGAAGAGGTTTTGGAAGCTGTACCCTAATGTGATATTGTCCATCTTCAGGAAAGAGGCGTTATGCACCCAACGATCAGAAAGAATGGATGAAGGGTCGTCGGTCTGCCAGTTGTCAGCAACGGCATTTGCTGTTTTATTCGACAAGAAGTTGGTGGATGCCCAAAGGGCGTTCGGGCTGACATTATGAAAACCTTGGTTCACGCCATCGTAAACATAGTTGCCGATATTGGCACGGAGTGAAAAACTAAGATCCCAATTGTTATATTCCAAACGGGAGGCGAAGCCCATAGTGATGGGGGGGCATCGGACTTTTATAGAAGTAGCGGTCGGCATTGGTTATTTGACCATCACCGTTACGGTCTACAACCGCGTTTTCAATGGGCTTGCCATTTGCATCATAGGCTTGTTGATATACCCAGTAAGAGTTCATAGGATGGCCCACTTGATTATATTCCAGATATTTGTCGGTTCCGATTTTAAAACTGGTGTTGGGAACGGGGTCACCTGTTGCACTAACACCTTTCAAGTCGAGAATCTTATTGTAGTTGTAGGTGAAGTTGTAGTCCAATGTCCAGTACCAACCGTGGCTCTGTACGGCTTTCCAACTGATGGCAGCTTCAATACCGGTATTCATCATAGAGCCGATGTTTTGCCATGACTGGTTACGGAAAGCGGAGAGTGCCTCAGTCGGAGCGTAGTTAAGCAAGTCGGTTGTCTTACGGTAATACCAATCTAAACTGCCCGAGAGGCGTTGGTTGAGTATACCCCAGTCCATTCCTACATTATAGGTTGTAGTTGTTTCCCACTTAAGTTCTGGTGTGTAGTTGTCTGGGCGGGCTAAAGTTCCGTCACCGTCTGCGGGATAGAAAGATCCAGTTCCGGTGTTACGGGTGTAGGTGGGAATCCAAGCATAGTCATTGTTCACATCTTGTTGACCTGTCATACCCCATCCGAGGCGGAGCTTCAAGTCGGAAAGCCAATCGAGTTTTTTGAAATTGTTTTCCTCATTGATTTTCCAAGCAAAAGCTACAGAAGGAAATACTGCCCAATGGTCCCTAAAGCGGGAAGAACCGTCATCACGGACTGTCGCTGTGACATAGTATCTGTCCATAAGACTCCAGTTGGCACGCCCGAAGAATGAAACAAGGAAGTTTTCTGTCTTGGTCGAATAAACGGAAGGATTGTAGACATGGCCGGCAAGGTTGCCACTCTCTCCAAGGTAATGCCCCTGTTCGTCCACATACTTACCGGTTTTAGTGTTCTTGATACCGTAATACCCCCAATAGTTGTTGTTTTTGCTATTCCAGAAATGCTGATATTCATAACCGGCCATAATGTCGAAATGATTTTTGGCAGCATCGTTGAAATCATGATAGTATTGTGCGTAAGCACTCAAAGAAAGGTTGCGCTTGAGAATTGCCTCCCAACCATAGTTGCCATAGTAGGCTTCATTGTTGCCTTGGAAAGCAGGGGTATAGTTGGTGTTTTGTCTACCTTTGGCTATGTCGGCACCAAGTGTGGCATGAAGTCGGAGGTCTTCAAATCCATGTACCTTATAGTCGAAGTCGGCACTTCCTATAAATTCCCGGCTATTGGCCACATCATTTTTTTCATTCAATACAGCCAATGGGTTACGTGTTGCTAATTCGTTGTAGGTGTAGGGCCAATCAGGGTCACTGTAGTTGCCGGCTTTAGGCCATGCAAAATATCCGTTGAAATTTTTTAGAATTTGATCTGCATAAGAACCGAAAGCTTTATTTCCGGAAGCATCGGTCTGAGCAAGATGGTAAGGAGATGTATATGCATACGGACTTTGTGTAGGATCCATATTGACAGCTGCACCTACTGCTGCCCCGTCGGCAAAGCGGCTGTGTGCATACATTCCTTTGGCATTCAGGTTGATGTTCAAGTGATTATTGAAAAGTGAAGGATTCAGATTGAAAGAGCCTGTAACACGTTTAAAGTCAGATGTCTTTAAGATACCTTGTTGATCGGTATACCCTACCGATACGCGATAAGGCAATTTGTCGCTGATGGAACCGGATACTGTTACACCGTGGTCATGGCTCACAGCCGTGCGATAAATGAGATCCTGCCAATTAGTGTTGGCCGTGCCCAACGCATTGTAAGCATTAGAGTTCTCTCCCCATTTTTCCTTGATGAGAGCACGGAACTGGTCACCGTCGAGCACGTCAACAGTCTTTTTCTTCATGCTCAGAGTTACACTTCCATTGTAGGATACTTTTACACCGCCTTTTTGTCCCTTTTTAGTTGTGATGATAATGACACCATTAGAACCACGACTACCGTAAATAGCAGTAGCAGAAGCATCTTTCAGGATATTGAAACTTTCTATATCCTGGGGGTTGATGGTTGAGAGTATGTTTGCCACACCTTTGACACCATTGTTGTCTATAGGCACGTTGTCGATGACTATTAATGGATCATTGCTTGCGTTAAGAGACGAACCGCCACGGATGCGGATATTGGCCTTGCCACCGGGGGTACCATCATCGCTTGTCACATTTACACCGGCGATTTTACCACCAAGCATGTCCTGGGCATTGACAACGACACCTTTGTTTTTTGAATCTGGCCTCAAAGCGGTTACTGAACCTGTCAGGTCTGATTTCTTCGCGACACCATAACCGATGACGACCACATCTTGAAGGGTCTTCTCATCTTCTGTCATGGTGATAGACATGTTGGAAGAAGCTGATACTTTCTTTGGACTCATTCCCAAATAAGTAATTGTCAGTTCTGTTCCCGGGGCTGCGTTGATCGAGAAGTTACCATCCATGTCGGTAATGCCCACGGTTTTGCCGTTGGCAGTGATGGTAGCCCCCATGACAGGCTCTCCGGAAGCATCCAATACTTGTCCCTTAATAGCACCAGTCTGTGCAAAGGAACTCGCTGTAAGAAGCAATCCTCCTGCGAGGGTCAGCATTCTTAGAGGCAATTTAATCTTTACCTGCTTCATCATTTGCGTGATCTTTAAGTTAACGTTAATATATTGTTTTTAGTTATTGTCCGAAAAAACGGTATGTATGCGGAGCTTATCGGTCTCCGGGTTGGTGGTTGGTTAGATTGCTGAAACGTTCGTTGACAATGCAAAAGTAACTTTATTAACGTATGTTTGTACTTTTTTTAGGTTAAAATCGTTATTAAATTAGTGCAAACGATTGCATGATTTAAATCAATTTAAAGGTGGAGGTCAGGCAACGCTTTTGCAATGATTTGCATAACTTTGCATTGTACAATCTAAACGATCAATAACTGAAGACACCATGGGAGGTTTTTTGCCTATTACAATGAAAGATATAGCCCGTGAACTTGGCGTTTCCGTTGCCACGGTTTCAAGGGCCTTGAAAGACAGTCCTCGCATCAGCAAGGAGCAGAGAGAACGCGTGCAGACTTACGCACGCGAGCATGGTTTTTCTCCTAATGTCATCGGGGAGGCTCTGCGTCACAGCAAGGTGATGCCAATGAAGGTGATCGGCGTCATTATCCCGCAGTTTGCGCACTATTATTTCTCCACGGTGCTGAGTGGCATTGAGGAGGAGGCCAGTGCGCGGGGCTACCGCATTATGGTGGCGCAAAGCAACGAGCGGTATGAGCGTGAAATGGCCATCTGCGAATCTTACTATAAGAATAAGGTGTGCGGCATCATCGTGTCGCAAGCGAAAGACACGACCAAATATGCTCATTTCCAACACCTTATAGACAATGGCGTGCCATTGGTCTTTTACGACCGAATTTGCACAGGGGTGGATTGCAGTCGCGTGGTGGTGGATGACTACATGGGAGCTTATACCGCCGTGACCCATCTGATAGACACGGGGTGCAAACGAATTGCATACTACGGTGCCTCCATGAAGCTGGAAATAGCCAAAAACCGCTTTAACGGCTACAAGGACGCTTTGTTGCGTCACGGAATGCCGGTGGACGAACATTTGGTGCGCCTGTGCGACAACCGCACGGCAGCCGAGGCCATCACCCCCGACCTCATGGAATTGGACAATCGTCCCGATGCTTTCTTTGCCGTCAACGACGACACGGCCATCGGCATTATGTACACGGTGAGGCGGTTGGGCTACAGTGTGCCGGGCGACATCAGCGTGTGCGGGTTCACCAACGGGCAACGCGCCGTGGCCTGCGATCCGCCTCTCACCACCGTCGAGCAGCGGGGCAAACTGGTGGGCGAAGAGGCTGCCAACATCCTGATAGGTCATGTGGAAGGCTCTATCCCCATGGACCGGGCGGAGAAACGCGTGGTGAGGACACGCCTGATTGTGCGTGGCACAACAAAGTAGCCCGGTGTAAAATATAAAACTGAATTTTAAGTAATAACGATAATAAAAGCTATGAAACAGAAACCTGACATGAACTTTTGGGGGCTCTGGAATTTGAGCTTCGGCTTTTTCGGTGTACAGATAGCCTACGCCTTGCAGAGTGCGAACATCTCGCGCATTTTTGCCACACTTGGTGCTGACCCTCATAATCTGAGTTATTTTTGGATTCTTCCGCCATTGATGGGCATTCTCGTGCAACCTATTGTCGGCACCCTGAGCGACAAGACATGGAACCGTTTCGGTCGCCGCATACCCTATTTGTTTGTAGGTGCAACGATGGCTGTGCTGGTGATGTGCCTGCTGCCCAATGCCGGTTCGTTCGGGCTGGCTGTTGGGGCCGCCATGATTTTCGGACTGGTGGCTCTGATGTTCCTCGACACCTCCATCAATATGGCCATGCAACCGTTTAAAATGCTCGTGGGCGATATGGTCAACGAGAAACAGAAAGCCAAGGCCTATTCCATTCAGAGTTTCCTCTGCAATGTCGGTTCGGTCGTGGGCTTTGTCTTTCCGTTTGTCTTTACCTGGTTTGGCATCAAGAATGTGGCTGAGAAAGGCGTGGTGCCCGATTCGGTGATATGGTCGTTCTACATCGGGGCCGCCATTCTGATACTCTGTGTCCTCTACACGACACTGAAAGTGAAAGAGTGGAATCCGAAAGAATATGCCGAATATAATGGCCGAAGTGCTGATTTGGAGGAAGAGGAAGGCAAGGCCAACTGGTTAACCCTGTTGAAGAATGCGCCCTCCACATTCTGGAAAGTGGGCCTGGTGCAGTTCTTCTGCTGGGCTGCCATGCTTTACATGTGGAACTATACCACCGGTGCCATAGCCGAGACCGTGTGGAACACCACCGATGCAGCCTCTCCTGCCTTTCAGGAAGCAGGCAACTGGGTGGGCATCCTTTTCGCTGTCGAGGCTATGGGAAGCGTGGTCTGGGCCATCGCTTTGACACAGTTCAAGAACACTAAATTGGCCTATTCGCTCAGTCTGGCTATCGGCGGTGTCGGCTTCGCCATGATTCCTTTCGTGCATGACCAGTATCTGCAATTCATCCCATTCCTGCTCATCGGTTGTGCCTGGGCCGCCATGTTGGCTATGCCGTTTACGTTTGTAACCAACGCCCTGCAGGGCTACGGCCACATGGGGGCCTATCTGGGACTGTTCAATGGCACCATCTGCATTCCCCAGATAGTCGCAGCCCTTGTCGGTGGCGGAGTTCTGTCGCTTGTCGGATCGCACCAGAGCACAATGATGATCGTCGCCGGAGTGCTGTTCATCTTTGGAGCTGCGGCAGTGACAGTGATTAAAACAAAATAGAAATAAGGAAATCCTCGCGCAAACGATTGCATGAGGATTTCTGTTTTTTATGCAAACGGTAGTGTCCCAAGGTGGGAATATTTTGCTATCTTAGCACCAGAATAACTAATAACTATAACGGTCTATGAACTTTTTATTTAATATCGATTTTAAAACGGTATTCGGTGAAGAACTTGTCTTGAATGTCATTATGGCCGGCAAGACCGCTCATTACCGGATGACGACCGTCGACGGCCTTCGCTGGAGCTATGGATTGAGACTCGGCGAGAAGGAGCTGGACAACGTTTCTTCCTTTGACTATTTTTACAGTGTCGACCGTGACGGCAACTACTCCTATCGCGAGTGGCTCACCGTGACCCATCGGTTGGAACTTGCGGCCAGGCAGGCACGCAAGTATGTCGTTTATGACAAGTGGAATGCGATGCCCGAAGATGCCTATCTTTACAGTTCGGCCTTTACCGACTGCATCAACCACCAGCAGGTGACGAGTGTCGGGTGCAGCGATTATGCCCGCACTGTGCGCCTGAAGGTGCGTGTCCCCCAGTTGCGGGAGGGAGAGCGGCTTGCGCTCATCGGGGCCGGCAATACATTGGGCGGTTGGGAGGCCGCGAATGCACTGCCGATGATCCAGCACGCCATCAATGAGTGGATTGTCGACTTGGATGCCGATGCCTGTGAAGACGGCGAACTCGAATTCAAGTTTATTGTGCTCGGAGGGCAGGATGATGTCGCCCCACTTTGGGAGACCGGGCTCAACCGCACCGTGCAACTTCCCGCCTTGAAGAAGGGCGACGTGGTGGTTTATGAACTTGCCCAAGCCTTCTTCGAACTGTGGAACCGTAAATTTGCCGGGACACTTGTCCCCGTTTTCTCCTTGCGCTCAAAAGACAGTTTCGGCGTGGGCGACTTCGGAGACCTGAAAAAGATGGTAGACTTCGTGGCCAAGACCCGCCAGCGGGTGTTGCAGATATTGCCCATCAATGACACGACTACCACCCACACTTGGACCGACTCCTATCCCTATAGCTGCATCAGCATCTTTGCGCTGCATCCGCAATATGCCGACTTGAATGCCCTTCCGCCGTTGAAAGATGACGAGGCACGCGAACGGTACAAGGCACTCGGTGAGGAACTGAACGCCCTCAGCCAGATCGACTACGAGCGGGTCAACGATGCCAAGATTGCTTATCTCCGCCTTGTCTACGAACAGGAAGGGACCGAGATGATGAAGTCGGAGGCTTTCAAGGAGTTTTTTGCAGAGACCGAGCAGTGGCTTGTGCCTTATGCCCAATATTGTTTCCTCCGCGACAAGTACGGGACGGCCGATTTCCTGCAATGGCCGGACAGCCAAGTGTGGGACGAACGGGAGCGCAAGGCCCTTTCCACGCCCCGCAACAAGGCCTACAAGGAGGTGGAATTCTACTATTTCGTGCAGTTTGTGCTGAACACCCAGATGCGCGGAGTGCATGACTATGCCAAGTCTCGCGGCGTCGTTCTGAAGGGCGACATTCCCATTGGGGTGAACCGTTACGGCTGCGATGTGTGGATGGAGCCCAAGTATTTCAACCTCAGCGAGCAGGCCGGAGCACCGCCCGATGACTTTAGCGTGAACGGTCAGAACTGGGGATTCCCCACCTACAACTGGGACGAGATGCTGAAAGATGACTGTGCCTGGTGGGTGCGCCGTTTCCAGAACATGTCCAAGTTCTTCGATGCCTACCGCATAGACCACGTGCTCGGTTTCTTCCGCATTTGGGAGATTCCCGTTGCCTCTGTGCATGGCCTGCTCGGGCAGTTCTCCCCCTCGCTGGGCATGACGCGTGAGGAGATAGGCAATTATGGTCTCAACTTCCAAGAGGAGCGTTTCACCGAACCGTTTATCACCGACTGGGTGCTCGACCGCATGTTCGGCGAACGCGCCGGAGAGGTGCGCGACACCTATCTCGACCGCATCGACGGTGAACGCTACCGCATGAAGCCCGAGTTTGACACGCAACGCAAGTTGGAAAAAGTCTTTGAGCACGCCACGGTGCAGGAAGACTTGTGGCTGCGCGACGGTCTGTATGCCCTGATCAGCGATGTGCTCTTTGTCCGCGACCGTAAGAATCCCGAACTCTTCCATCCGCGCATTTCCGTTCAGTTCGACTTCATTTACGAGTCGCTCTACGACAATGACAAATACGCCTTCAACCGTCTTTACAACGACTACTTCTATCGCCGCAACAACCAGTTCTGGTATCGCGAGGCCATGAAGAAGCTGCCCAAGCTCGTGCAGGCCACCCGCATGTTGGTGTGTGCGGAAGACTTGGGCATGGTGCCCGACTGTGTGTCGTGGGTGATGAACGAGTTGAAGATTCTCAGCCTCGAACTCCAGTCGATGCCGAAAGACCCGAAGGTGCGCTTCGGCCATTTGAGCCGTAACCCCTACCGCTCGGTATGCACCATTTCCAGTCACGACATGCCCACGCTGCGCCAGTGGTGGGACGAAGACTTGGAGCGCACGCAAGACTACTACAACTCCATGCTCTATCGGGGTGGCGCTGCTCCCCATCCTCTGCCGGGCTGGCTGGCGCGCGACATCATCAGCCGCCATCTCACCTCGCCGTCGATGCTTTGCATTTTCAGCATTCAAGACTGGCTCTCCATCGACGACAACCTCCGGTTGCCCGACCAGAATGCCGAGCGCATCAACATTCCCGCCAATCCCAAGCATTATTGGCGATACCGGATGCACCTGAACATAGAAGACTTGATGGCCAACGACTCTTTTGTGGCCAACGTGACCGAACTTATTTCCCAGTCGGGACGAAAATAATCAGCGACTATGCGTAAAATACAACTATTCTTAGCTTTTGTGCTGCTGCCAATGATGGCGGCAGCACAAACTGTGAAGTCACCCGACGGAAACGTCGCCCTGACCTTCACGCTTTCCGACAATGGCCGCCCCACCTACGAGATGACCTATAAAGGCCGGGCGGTGGTGAAACCTTCCCATCTCGGGCTCGAACTGGCTAAGGACAGGCACGCCAGCAAGGGCAAGGATGAAACCGACTTGATGGACGGATTCAAGATTACGGATACCCGTGTCTCCTCGTTTGACGAGACATGGAAGCCGGTATGGGGAGAGACGGCCACCATCCGCAACCATTACAACGAATTGGAGGTGGATCTCAACCAGCCTTCCAGCGACCGCAACATCATCATCCGTTTCCGCGTCTACAACGACGGCATGGGGCTGCGCTACGAGTTTCCGCAGCAGAAGGCACTCAACTATTTCCTGATCAAGGAAGAGCACACGCAGTTTGCCATGGCCGGCGACCACACCGCCTGGTGGCTGCCGGGCGACTACGACACGCAGGAGCAGGAGACGCAGCAGAGCAAGCTCTCCGAGATCAGGGCGCGTTTCAACAAGGCCGTCAACTGGGACAATTCTTCCGTGGCGGTGTTTTCGCCCACCGGTGTGCAGACTTCTTTACAGATGAAGAGCAGCGACGGCCTCTACATCAACATCCATGAGGCTGCCTGTGTCAACTATGCCACCATGCACCTCAACCTCGACGACAAGAACATGGTGTTTGAGTCGTGGCTCACTCCCGATGCCACCGGCCTCAAGGGATGTATGCAGACACCCTGCACCACGCCTTGGCGCACGGTGATGGTGAGCGACGATGCCCGTGACATGCTTTCGAGCAACCTCATTCTCAATCTCAACGAGCCGTGCAAGATAGAGGACACGAGTTGGATTCACCCCACGAAGTATTGCGGCGTGTGGTGGGAGATGATCGTGGGCAAGAGCACTTGGAACTACACCGATGAATATCCCTCCGTCAAGCTCGACCTCATAGACTGGACCAAGGCAAAGCCCAACGGCCGCCATGCCGCCAACACAGCCAAGGTGAAGCAGTACATCGACTTTGCCGCGGCCAACGGTCTGCAGCAGGTGCTGGTGGAAGGATGGAACGTGGGTTGGGAAGACTGGGCCAATATGTGGAAGGCCGATGTCTTCGACTTTGTGACTCCCTATCCCGATTTCGACATCAAATACCTCAACGACTATGCCCATTCCAAGGGCGTGAAACTGATGATGCACCACGAGACGAGTTCCAGCGTGACCAACTATGAGCGCCATCTCCCGGCCGCTTTCGCCCTGATGAACAAATACGGCTACGATGCCGTGAAGGGCGGCTACGTGGGCGACATCATACCCCGGGGCGACCACCACTTCTCGCAGGCGATGAACGACCACTATCTCTACGTGGTGAAGGAGGCCGCCAAGCACCATGTCATGGTCAATGCCCACGAGGCCACGCGCCCCACCGGACTTTGCCGCACCTATCCCAACCTCATAGGCAACGAGAGTGCCCGCGGCACGGAGTATGAGGCTTTTGGCGGAAGTCGTCCCGACCACACCGTCGTGCTCCCCTTCACCCGTCTGCAGGGTGGCCCCATGGACTATACACCGGGCATCTTGGAAACCCAGTTGAAGACATGGAGCGACAATCCCAACTACGTGCACACCACACTTGTGGGGCAGCTGGCTCTCTACGTGACGATGTACAGTCCGTTGCAGATGGTGGCCGACCTGCCTGAAAACTATGCCAAGTATATGGATGCCTTCCAGTTTATCAAGGATGTGGCCTGCGACTGGGACGACTCCCGCTATCTTGAAGCCGAGCCCGGTGACTATATCACGGTGGCCCGCAAGGCCAAGGGCACCGACAACTGGTTCATCGGTGGCAAGTGCGACGAGAACGGGCACAAGTCGGTGGTGAAACTCGACTTCCTCGACAAGGGCAAGAAGTATGATTGTACGATCTATGCCGATGCCAAGGATGCCTCTTTTGACAAGAATCCCAAGTCCTACACCATCACCAAGAAGACCGTGAAGCGGGGCGATATGCTCAAACTGGCCGAGGCTCCCGGCGGTGGCTTTGCAGTCTCGCTGATGGCCCGGTAGGCCGGACTCGTTTTCGTGCGGAGCCTTTGCACAGTCCGTGCAAGGGTGCTGCACCATCCGTGCAAAGGCTATGCACGGACTGTGCAAAGGCTCTGCACCTATCCGATGGCAGTCTGCCGGGATGATGGTTTCGCTTTTCTGCATTTCCGATAAGGGCACAGAACCGTTGTAATGGCTGTGTGACAGGAACTTCGCATGTCGGCAGAGCCGCTTTGTTTATTATCTTTTGACTTATCATCAATGAAACTGAAAACCTTTTTTATGACTGCGTTAGCAGCGTTGTCTTTCCAATCTTCCGTCCATGCCGGGGAGGCGTTCGACGAAATGACCTACACTCCCGAGCAGACAGTATTCAAGCTTAATGCCCCCGTCCGTCCGGTGCTCCGCCTTTACAATGCCGGAACGGGCGGAAAATTGGTCAAGACGGTCAAGCTCCGGCCTGCCGGAAAGAACCTTTGGGCCGCCACGGTCAAGGGCGATCTCAAGGGGCGTTTTTACACATTTGACATGGGTAGGGGGCAGACTCCCGGTGTCTTTGCCAAGGCCGTGGGCGTAAATGGCGCACGCGGAGCCGTGATAGACATGGCCTCCACCAATCCCCAAGGGTGGGAAACCGACCGCCGACCGGCAACCAAGTCGCCTGCCGACCTTGTTGTCTATGAGATGCACCATCGCGATTTCTCCATCGATGCTTCCTCCGGATTGCAGCATAAAGGCAAGTTTCTGGCCCTGACCGAACCCGGAGCCATTGCTCATCTGAAGGAGTTGGGCGTCAATGCCATTCACATACTGCCCTCTTTCGATTATGCCTCCGTGGACGAGAGTCATCTCGAACGCCCCCAATACAACTGGGGCTATGACCCGCTCAACTACAACGTGCCCGAGGGGAGCTATTCCACCGACCCCTATACGCCTGCCGTGCGCATCCGCGAGTTCAAGCAGATGGTGCAGGCCTTGCACAAGGCCGGCATACGGGTGATTCTCGATGTGGTGTACAACCACACGTTTGATCTTAAAGGCAGCAATTTCGAGCGCACCTATCCCGGCTACTACTATCGCTACAAGGCCGACGGTACGCCCTCCGACGGTTCGGGCTGCGGCAACGAGACGGCATCGGAGCAACCCCTGATGCGGCGTTTCATGATCGAGTCTGTCAAGTATTGGATTAACGAATATCACATTGACGGGTTCCGATTCGACCTCATGGGCATCCACGACATCGAGACCATGCGCCAAATACGTGCCGAGGTGAACAAGATAGATCCCACCATATTTATATATGGCGAGGGGTGGAGTGCCGGAACGTGTGCCTATCCGCAGGAGAAGTTGGCCATGAAAGCCAACATGAAGCAGTTGCCCGGCATCGCCGCTTTCTCCGACGAGATGCGTGATGCCCTCCGTGGCCCCTTCTCCGACGACAGCAAAGGCGGCTTTCTGGCACGCGTGCCCGGCACAGAAGAGAGTCTGAAGTTTGGCATCGTGGGCGGTGTGGCCCATCCGCAGGTGGACATGAGCAAGGTCAACTATTCCAAGGAAGTGTGGGCCAACGAGCCTACGCAGATGGTGGCCTACGTCAGTTGCCACGACGACATGTGCCTCACCGACCGGTTGAGGGCTTCCATTCCCGGCATTTCCACCGACGAACTGGTTCGCCTCGACCTCTTGGCACAGACTGCTGTGTTCACCTCACAGGGCGTGCCGTTCATCTTGTCGGGCGAAGAGATGCTGCGCGACAAGAAGGGCGTACACAACAGTTTCAACGCTCCCGACAGCATCAACCACCTCGATTGGAACAATCTGAAGAAATATCCGCAGGTGTTTGACTACTACAAGGGCCTCATCCGGCTTCGCAAAGCACATCCGGCTTTCCGTCTCGGCAAGGCCGGCTTGGTGCGCGACAATCTCCGTTTCCTTTCCGCACCGGCCCACTGTGTGGCCTATTGCATCAGCAATCGCAATGTGCCTGGCGAGGAGTGGAACAACACCATCGTGATACTTAATGCCGGCAAGGAGGCAGCCAAGGTTGCTGTCCCTGGAGGTAAATACACCATTGTGGCCAAGGAGGGAGTCGTCATCCCTGAAGGTATGGGCGAAATGGAAGGGTCGGAGGCCTTCGTAGCCCCCCAATCGGCCCTCATTATACATGACTAAAATATGAAAAAGACTATTCTGTTACTGGCTTTACTGTTAAGCATGATGACTGTGGAAGCTGCTGTGAAAATAGACCGCATCGACCCTACCGACTGGTTTGTGGGCATGAAAGATGCTTCCTTGCAGCTTATGGTCTATGGCAAGGGCGTGCGCAATGCGGAAGTTTCCACCGACTATGCGGGGGTGCGCATTGACTCCCTCGTGCGTTTGGATTCTCCCAACTACCTGTTGGTGTATCTCAATTTGTCCGGGGCCAAGGCCGGAATAATGACGCTGAACTTCAAAGAGGGCGGCAAGGTGACAAGAGTGAAATACAATCTCAAGGAGCGGGAGATGAGCGGAGACAAGCGCATGGGGTTTACCAATGCCGATGTGCTCTACATGCTCATGCCCGACCGCTTCGCGTCGAGTGCCGGACATCCCAAACAGATAAAGGGCATGAATGCCTATCGGGAAAACCGCAGCGCACCGAGTCTGCGCCACGGGGGCGATCTCGAAGGCATCCGCGAGCACCTTGACTATTTCAACGAACTGGGGGTGACGGCATTGTGGTTCACGCCGGTGCTGGAAAACAACTCTCCCGACAGCGATAACGGCTACAGCGCCTATCATGGATATGCCACCACCGACTATTATCGGGTGGATCCGCGTTTCGGAACCAACCGGCAATATCGCCAACTCATAGATGAGGCGCACGCCAAGGGACTGAAAGTGGTGATGGACATGATATTCAACCACTGCGGATTTGAACATCCGTGGGTGGCTGACATGCCTGCCAAGGACTGGTTTAACACGCCCGAATGGCTTGGCGAAAAGACCGGGAACGGGCGAGACCCGATGACGGGGTTGGCCAAGACGAGTGCTGTCAACTCGCAATATTTGCAGACTTCCTATAAGCTCACGCCTGTGCTCGACCCCTACGCGTCGAAGGTGGATATGCGAGAGACGGTGGACGGATGGTTCGTTCCCAGTATGCCCGACCTCAACCAGCGCAATCCCCATGTGATGAAGTATCTCATCCAGAACAGCGAGTGGTGGATAGAGACGGTCGGCATTGACGGCATCCGCATGGACACTTATCCCTACGCCGACCGCGATGCGATGGCTCAATGGATGAAGGTGCTTGACACGGAATATCCCAACTTCAACACCGTGGGCGAGACTTGGGTCACGGAACCGGCCTATACGGCTGCTTGGCAGAAAGATTCCAAGCTCACCAACAAGAATTCTTACCTCAAAACGGTGATGGATTTCAGTTTCTTTGACAAGCTCAATAGGGCTAAGAATGAGGAGACCGATGGTTGGTGGAACGGTCTCAACCGCATCTATAACTCCCTTTGCTATGACTATCTCTATCCCAATCCGGCGAGTGTGATGGCTTTTGTCGAGAACCACGACACCGATCGCTTCCTCGGCAACGGCTGCGACACGTTGGCTTTGAAGCAGGCTTTGGCCATGCTGCTCACCATGAATCGCACGCCGCAGCTTTACTATGGCACGGAGATATTGATGAATGGCACCAAGGAAGTGACCGATGGCAACGTGCGCAAGGACTTCCCCGGTGGTTTTCCTGGCGATACTCGCAATGCTTTCACTGCCGAAGGACGTACAGAAGCCGAGAATGCGATGTTCAATTGGATGGCCCGTTTGCTTCACTGGAGGCAGGGAAACGACCTTGTAGTGAAAGGGAAGCAGACACAGTTTATCCCGTGGAAGGGTGTCTATGTCATTGCCCGACAGCATAACGGGAAGGCCTTAATGACCATTCTCAATGGCACTTCCAAGCCGGCAGAGCTTGAAGTGGCACGCTATGCCGAAATTTTGGGCGGCAAGAAGCAGGTTGTGGACATTATGACGGGCCGCAAGGTGGCCGTTGACAGGAACATCCATCTGAGTCCTCGCCAGACATTGATTGTCGAGTTGTAAGACAAACCGACTGCCGGTTGGCGGAAACGATATACGGCAAAGGCCCTCCGTTCATTCGCGAACGGAGGGCCTTTAGTCGTTATGGCCGTGCTTTCTGTGGGCCGTCGTACTCAGTAGAGCAGCAGCAAGCCTGCGAAAGCCGAGTAGGCTATCATGCGGATAGGGTTGATTTTGAAGAACTTGGTGCCCACGAAGCAGGCGGCAAAGAGCGACACGCTGATCCAAAAATGCCACGGATTCTCTTTGGGAGAAGAGAAGTTTTCGGCATTCATCAGGAGCAGGGTGGCCGCGGCGAGTAGTCCGACGACTGCCGGGCGCAGTCCGGCGAAAACGCTCTGTACAAGATCTGTGTGCATATACTTCATGAACATCTTGCTGATGAGGATCATCAGGATGAGCGACGGGAGGATGAGGGCAAACGTAGCCATGCCGGAACCCAATATGGCCATGCCGTTCCCATAACCGGCATTGTGTACGGCTGTGTAGCCGCAATAAGTGGCCGAGTTGATACCGATGGGCCCGGGGGTCATCTGTGAGATGGCTATGACATTGGTAAATTCGCTCATCGTCATCCAGTGGAAACGTGTTACCACTTGTCCTTGTATGAGTGAAATCATGGCATAGCCGCCTCCGAAACCAAAGATGCCTATCTCGAAAAAAGTGATGAACAGATGTAGAAATATCATACTTATCGGTTTGATGGTGGTGATGTCAGCCTTCCGGTTGCTTCGTCTCTTGCCTTTTGCATTTTACTCCGTGGGTTGGATGAACTTTCCATAGATGAAACCACCCAATCCGGCGGCAATGATTACATAAATGGGATTCACGTCGAGCAACCAGATGAGCAGGGCTCCGGCTATGGGAATCCAACAGTTGGACAAGGTGATGTGCGCGCTTTTGGCCAGATTGAAGGTGGGAACGGCGATGAGTGCCACCACGGCCGGACGGATGCCCCGGAACATGGCGGCCACAATCTTGTTGTCTTGAAACTGGTGGAAGAACATGGCAATGAGCAGGATGATGAGAAACGAGGGGAGGGCGGCACCGAGTGTGGTGCAGACGGCCCCCGGTGTTTTCTTCAACTTGTAGCCAATGAATGTGCTGATGTTCACGGCGAACACGCCGGGACAGCTCTGGGCAATGGCTATCAGGTTGAGAAACTCCTCCTTGTCCACCCATTTGTTCTTGTCCACCACGTCGGCTTCTATCAGCGGAATCATGGCGTAGCCGCCACCGAAAGTGACTACGCCTATTTTAAAGAACGTCTTGAAGAGCTCCCGGTAAATTCCACCCGGGGCGGAGGTGCTCCCGTCCATTCCCTCGTTGGGAATGGCAGGAGTACTTGCTGTCTGTTTGCCTGTCTCTTGTTCTCTGTCCATTTGGTCATCAGTTAGTGAATGTTCCGGGAGCGGTTTATCCACTTCCTCGCATTGACAAACGCCTCAATCCACGGCGTCACCTCATCGTTGCGGCGGTCGTTGGGATACCATGCGTTCTGCCATGGGAAGATGGCACGCTCCAAGTGGGGCATCATGGCCAAGTGTCGTCCGTCTTTGGAGCACAAGCCGGCCACGTTGTAGTCTGAGCCATTGGGGTTGCCGGGATATTCCGCATAATTGTATTTTGCAATCACATGGTAGTTGCTCTCCGGTTCCGGCAACGAGAATTTACCCTCGCCGTGGGCCACCCACAAACCGAGCTTGCTGCCACTGAGCGAACCGAACATCACACTGTCGTTTTGTGGGATAGCGAGCGAGAGGAATCCGCTTTCAAACTTGTGCGAGTCGTTGTGCAACATACGGGCCCGCTGCTTGTGTTCCGGGTTGATGAGGTTGAGCTCCACCATCAGTTGACAGCCATTGCAAATGCCCAATGAGAGCGTGTCCTCACGGGCATAGAACTTGTCGAGTGCCTCCTTGGCCTTCGGATTGAACAGGAATGCGCCCGCCCAACCTTTGGCACTGCCCAATACATCGGAATTGGAGAAGCCTCCGCAGAACACAATCAGGTTGATGTCTTCCAGTGTTTCGCGCCCGCTGATGAGATCGGTCATGGTGACATCTTTCACGTCAAAGCCTGCCAGATAGAGCGAGTAGGCCATTTCGCGCTCGCCGTTGGTTCCTTTCTCGCGGATGATGGCAGCCTTAATGCCCGACGGTTTGCGTCTGTCGGCCGAAATGCCGTAGGAGGCAAGCGTGCCTTTGAAGCCGACATTGAATTGCATCTCCACCGGTTGGTGCTTGTAGTTGGCAAAACGTTTCTCGGCACAGCCGTTGAAACTCTGTTTGCGATCGAGCAGATAGGAAGTCTTGTACCACGTGTCGCGCAACGCGTCGATGTCAAATTCATGACGCTCGTCGCCGTTTGTTACAACCAATTTGCGCTCTCCGGGCGTGGGATAGCCTATCTTGGCATAGCCGATGCCACGCTCCTCGAAGAAGTCCCACAGCTCTTGCTTGTGCTCGTCGGACACCTCTATCACCACACCGGGATTTTCGGCGAAGAGCATCTTCACCATGTCGTGGCCCGCAAGGTCGTGCAAGTTGATTTTCATTCCGCCCTCTACGTTGCCGAAAGTCATTTCCAGCAGTGTGGTGATGAGTCCGCCGGCCGAAATGTCATGGCCGGCCAGAATCCATCCGCGGCCTATAAGCTCCTGCACGGCGTTGAAACAGTCGACGAAGTATTCCGGATTCTTCACCGTGGGCACGTCGTCGCCCACTCTGTTGAGACTTTGGGCGAAGGCCGAACCGCCCAGCCGCTGCTCGTCGAAACTGAAGTCGATGTGGTAGAGGCTGGCATTCTTATCGTTCACAAGCACGGGGCTCACGGTCTTTTTCACATCGTAGACCTCGCCGCCCGCGCTCACGATGACTGTTCCCGGAGAGATGATTTTCTCACCGTCGGGATATTGCTGCGAGAGCGAAAGCGAGTCTTTTCCCGTAGGCACATTCACGTGGATGGCGCAGCAGAAATCGCTCAGGGCATTCACGGCCTTGTAGAGGCGCGCGTCTTCGCCCTCCTGCGAACGGCAGGGCCACATCCAGTTGGCCGACAGACTCACATAGTCAAGCGGCTGCAAGGCCTTGTCGCCCTTGTCTCTGCCCAATGGTGCCCACACGAGATTGGTGAGTGCTTCGGCTACGGAGAGTACCGAACCGGCCTCCGGGTCGGCCAGCCCGGCCTGTGGAGCATGGCCGATGGCGGTGGCTATGCCCGCCTTGCCGCGATAGTCGAGTGCCACCACACCGCAATCGGAGAGTGGCAGCTGTATCTGTCCCTGCGTCTGTTGGCGGGCTATCTTGCCCGTCACCGAACGGTCTACCTTGTTTGTCAGCCAGTCTTTGCAGGCCACAGCCTCCAGTTGCAGCACATTGGTCAGATATTCATCGAGCTTGTCTTGCGTGTAGCTCACGTTTTCGTAGTGCCGTTCCACCGTGCGGTCGGTCATCACCGTCTTGGGCGAGTGGCCGAACATCTGCGCAACATCCAGGTCGAACGGCTTCACGCCGTCGGCCTGGACGAAGGAGAAGTGGGCGTCACCGGTGGTTTCACCGACAACGTACATAGGGGCACGCTCCCGCTCGGCAATCGCCTTTACATGGTCGAGATGTTTCTCATCTATCAGTAAGCCCATGCGCTCCTGACTCTCGTTGGCTATGATTTCCTTCGCGGAGAGCGTTTGGTCGCCTATCGGCAACTTTGTCATATCTATCTCGCCGCCACACTCTTCCACCAGCTCACTCAAACAGTTCAAGTGGCCGGCAGAGCCGTGGTCGTGGATACTCACTACGGGGTTGTTGTCTTCTTCCACCAGTGCGCGCACCAGATTATAGGCGCGCTTCTGCATCTCGGGATTGGCCCGCTGCACGGCGTTCAGTTCGATGCCGTTGCTGTAACGTCCCGTATCTACGGAACTCACCGAACCGCCTCCCAGACCGATGCGGTAGTTGTCGCCACCTACGACCACCACCTTGTTGCCCGGTTGCGGCTCTTTCTTCAGGCAGTCGCGCTTCTTGCCGTAGCCCACGCCGCCGGCGAGCATGATCACCTTGTCGTAGGCATACTTCTCACCGTTTTCCTGCTGCTCAAACGTGAGCACCGATCCGCAAATAAGCGGTTGGCCGAACTTGTTGCCGAAGTCGCTGGCCCCGTTGGAAGCCTTGATGAGAATCTGCTCGGGCGTCTGGTAGAGCCACCGGCGCACGGGCAGAATGTTCTCCCAAGCCCGTCCGGTGTCGTGGGCAGTCATCTTCGGCCCCTGCTCGCCTTCTTGCAAACGGGGGTAGGCCGTCATGTAGACAGCTGTCCCGGCAATGGGCCACGAACCCGTGCCGCCGCCCATGCGGTCGCGTATCTCTCCTCCCGTGCCCGTGGCGGCGCCATTGAAAGGCTCCACAGTGGTGGGAAAGTTGTGGGTCTCGGCCTTGAGCGAAATCACGCTCTCGATATCCGTAGGCCGGAAGTAGTCGCTTGTGCTCTGGTCGGCGGGGGCAAACTGCTCGATGACAGGCCCTTGTGCGAAAGCCACATTGTCTTTGTAGGCGGAAAGTATCTGGCCGGGATTCTCCGCGGTGGTCTTCTTGATCATGGCAAAGAGCGAACTCTCCATCTCCTTACCGTCGATGACGAATGTGCCGCCGAATATCTTGTGGCGGCAGTGCTCGGAGTTGATTTGGGCGAAACCGAATATCTCGGAGTCGGTGAGTGGCCGCCCGTTCTCTTTTTCTATCTTGTGCAGATACTCCATTTCCTCGGGCGACAGTGCCAGTCCCTCCTGCTCGTTGTAGGCTTCGAGGTCTTCCACGTGCCTGATGGGCTCCGGACTGTGCTTCACCGTGAATATCTGCTGGTCGAGCCCGTTGTACATGCGTTGCAGCATCGGGTCATGGTCGGCCTCTTCCGAGCTCACGGGGAAGTATTCCTCTATACGCGAAATGCCGTTAAGACTCATGTTTTGAGTGATCTCAACGGCATTTGTGCTCCAAGGAGTAATCATTTCGCGACGCGGCCCCACAAAGAAGCCTTCCAGCTTTTCGCCTTCTTCTACAGTTGCATCGCCATAGAGCCAGCAAAGTTCGTTGATTTCGTCCCGGTTGGGTTGGTGGTCGATCTCAGTCGCAATCACGTTTTTGGATGGAGTTCTGAAAAAGAGAATCATACTTTTTTTAATTTATGATGGTGATAAGTTTCCGTTTGCAAATTTAGATAAAATCGCCGTAATATTTGCAGGAAATGGGGAGATTTACGCAAAAAGGACGGATAATTTGTTTTTCCGGCGAATATTTGGATTTTCCAAACGTCCTTAATCTGCTTCATCCGCCGTAGCTTGTTTCGTCATTGAATACGTTTTGCTTGCCGCTTCAATCCGGATGATTCTGCCGAGTGGCGGCCGTGACGGTTGTGCGAGGCCCTCGCACCATCCGTGCATGGCTGTTGCACCATCCGTGCAAAGGCTCCGCACGAGGCGTGCAACGGCCATGCACCAATGCGGTTTTGTCGGTTTGTGAGGGCTTGTCGGCGTAAAATATAGGCTAACTGTTGATTATTGGCTTATTTCTTTGTACTTTTGCACTCTAAAGCTAAAGGACAATGAAAAATCCATTGAAGATATTTCACATTCGGCGCGAGGAGCGGTGGCCGGCATTGGCGGTGCTGCTCTATGTGGCGACGCTCAATGCGCTTGTGGTGGGGAAGTATTTCGACAAGTTCACGCAGTTGTCGGACAACTACCACAAGCTCTTTGTCGACAACTTCGCCATATCGGGTTTCGACCCGCTCACCTATGCCATCGTGTCGCATTGGGACACGGAATACAATGTCTACCGGCACCCGTTGTTGGCCTTTTTCATGTACATTCCCAATCAGATTAACCAAGGGCTGATGATGTTCACGGGGATGAACTGTGCGCAGCTGGTGGTGGCCGTCCTGTTGGTGGCGTGCTCTTTCTATGCGTTTGTGCTGCTTTTCCGCATATTCCGTGAGGTGATCGAATTGCCCCGGGGAGATGCTGCCCTGTTGGCCGGACTGACTTTCACGTTCGGCTATGTGATGGTGTCGGTGTGTGTGCCCGACCATTTTGCGCTCTCCATGTTCATGCTCGTGCTCACACTCTATGTGGCAGGCCGGAAAATGAAGAGCGGGCAGCCGCTCACGGTGTGGCAAACCGTCGGTCTCTTTGTGCTCACGGCCGGCATCTCCCTCAACAACGGCGTCAAGGTGTTGCTGGCCAATCTCTTCGTCAACGGGCGGCGGTTTTGGCGGCCGGCCAATCTCCTGTTGGCCGTTGTGTTGCCTTCGGCCCTCCTGTGGGGAGTGGCCCGGTTGGAGTGGCAGGTGTTTGAATATCCCAAAGCCCATGCCCGGCAGGTGGCCAGAGCGGAAAAGGCGGAGCAGAACAGGCTGCGGGTGTATGCGCAGTTTAAGGACACGACTTCGCTCACCGACTCGACAGCGGTGGCGGCAGCCGTGAAGAAAATACTCAAGCGACAGGCCTACGAGAAATATGTGAGCGACCATAAGAAGCCCTGGAACCAACATGCGGGCAAGCCGATGGCCAAAGGGGAGTTTTCGCAGTGGACAGACATCAGCACGCCCCGGTGGGGCACGCTGGTGGAAAACTGGTTTGGAGAGTCTGTGCAGTTGCATCAAGACCATCTGTTGGAAGACACCTTGCGCTCACGGCCGGTGGTGGTGGCTTATCGCTCGGTGGTGAACTATGTGGTTGAGGCCCTGCTCGTCGTGCTCTTTGCCGCCGGTGTGTGGGCCGGCCGGCGCAACCGTTCCCTCTGGTTGGTCATGTCGTTTTTCGCTTTCGACGTGTTCATCCACATTGTCTTGGGTTTCGGCATCAACGAAGTCTACATCATGGGTGCCCACTGGCTGTTTGTGATGCCGCTGGCCATAGGCTTCCTGATGAAGCGGATGGGCGGCATGGCCCGTTTGGGCTTGAGAGTGGTTGTGGCGGCTGTGGCCCTTTGGCTGTTGGCATACAACGGATGTCTGTTTGCAGAATACTTGTTAGGCGCATGAAAAATATATTCAGACTCAGCAGAGAAGAGCGGTTGCCCGCCCTTGCGGCCCTTGTGGTGTTTGTGGCATTAAACGTGCTGATGACCCGATACAACCCCGAACTCTTCATGCGGGGCGGTCGTGTGGGTTTTTGGAGCATCTTCTGGGGGCATTTCCATGTCTCCGGATTTGATTCTTTCACGTATATGACCTTGTCGAAATGGACGGTCTATTACACCCAATTCCGTCATCCGCTGCTTCCCTTCTTCTGGTATCCCTTTGCCGAAGCCAACGGATGGCTGATGAGGGAGACGGAAGTGAACTATGCCATCTACTTTGTGGCCGTGGCGATGGTTGTGTTTGCCTTCTATTCATTCGTTTTCCTCTATCGGGTGTTCCGCGAAGTGATGGAACTGGGGCGGGCAGATGCCTGTCTGCTCTCGTTGCTCTTCTTCTCTTTTGCCTACATCATGCTTTCGGTGATGGTGCCCGACCACTTCGGCATCTCCCTCTTCTTCCTGACCATGACGCTCTATGTGGCAGGGTGCAGGCTGAAAGCGGGGCAGGCGATGCCGTGGTGGCAGACTGCGCTGCTCTTTGTGCTCACGGCGGGAGTGACCATCAGCAATGGGGCGAAAGTGTTTCTCGCAGCCTTGTTTGCCAACGGTAAGGCCTTCTTCCGCTTGCGCCATCTGCTTTTGGCTGTCGTGGTGCCGGCAGCGGTGATAGGTGCCGTGGCGGTGTGGCAGAACGAGGCATTCATCAAGCCCCACGTGGCCGAAGGGCTGCGCATACAGCAAGCCAATGAGCAAAAAAACAAGAAGGTGGCTGAGCAGAACAAGAAATATGTTGACCGAATCGCCGAGGTGCAGGGCGAGAAGGTGGACAAGAAAGGCGTGTTGAGCTGGACCGACATGTCGGTGTCGCGCCCCCGCTCGGTGGTGGACAACCTTTTCGGGGAGTCGTTGCAGTTGCATGAAGACCATTTGCTGGAGGACATTTATGTCAGCCGCCCCTTGTTTGTGCCTTATCGGTGGGCTTTCAACGACGCTGTGGAACTACTGCTCGTATTGCTTTTCGCCGCAGGACTGTGGGCCGGAAGGCACTCCAAGTTTCTGTGGATGGTGGCAGCTTGGGTTGCGTTGGACATGTTTATCCATTTGGGGCTTGGATTCGGACTCAACGAAGTCTACATCATGACGGCCCACTGGGCTTTCATCATCCCCATAGCCATAGGATTTCTGTTGAAGGCGGTGCCTGAAAAGTGGCTCTTTCCGCTCCGTTCGCTACTTCTGTTCCTGGCCCTTTTCCTCTTTTTCTACAACGGTAAACTTATTTATCAATATATTATTCATTGACATGATGAACGAGACAGTTTCCATTCTTGTGCCCGTTTATGGGGTTGAAACATATATCGCCGCCTGCGCGGAGTCCCTGTTCAGCCAGTCGTATGGCAACATAGAGTACATCTTCGTGGACGATTGCACGCCCGACAGAAGCATCGAAGTGATGCGGGAAGTGCTGGCGCACTATCCCGAGCGGGAGAATCAGGTGCGCGTCATACGCCACGAGCACAACCGCGGACTTGGGGCGGCGCGGGCAACGGCCTTCGATGCAGCCACAGGAGAGTACTTCATGCACGTGGATAGCGACGACAAACTGGCCCCCGGTGCGGTGGAGGTGCTTGTAGAGAAGATGAAGGAGAGTGGGGCCGACATTGTGGACGGAGGATTTGCCGACATGAACGGCGGCGAGATAGTCCGCACGGTGCATCCCGTGCCTTTGTCGGACAGGAAATATCTGCGTAAGATGCTCTGTCAGAAGGCCATCCCCCACAATGTCTGGGGACGCCTTTACAGGCGGTCGTTTGTCCTCGAACATCACATCTTTTCGGTGGAGGGGATAGACTATGCCGAAGACTTTGCGCTGACACCTCGGCTGTTGCTTTTTGCCAAAAGGGCTTGCGTAGACCAAACGGTCTACTATTACAGCATCGACAACACCTCTTCTTATACGCATCGCTTGTCGGAAAAGAACATGCTTTCCTACTTGAGAGCATATAAGTTGGTCATGGATTTCTTTGAAGCCGAACCGGAAGGGCGTCGGTATCGCAAAGCTTTGGACATCGGGATGGTCAAAGCCTATAAGGAAGCGGTGCTGAATGGCATTTCCGTGCAGCAGTTAGACAAGATGTTCCCCTATCGCCTCCATAGCTTCCTGCCCCGTTTGTGTGTTGAGATGATGCGTCGGGGATACGCCATGAGGTGGGTCAACACGATATTCCGCCCGATGCGCCGGTTGCACATTTGGCTGTCCTAAATCTGTTTTTTCTTTTTCCGGACAAAGGACAGACATTCGTCAAGCATCTTCACTTTGCAGATTTTCATGATGCCAACGTACAGGCAGCCGGCAATGAGCACCCTGATTGAGAGTAGCAGATAGAGGTTTTCGATGCCGCGGGTGATGAAGTAGGTGGCTGTCATGGTAGCTGCGGCTGCAAACATGAAGGGAAGTATGTCTTTCAATGCATCCCAAAATCGCAGTCCGATAATATTTCGGGTGAACGTGTGCCACACCGACAGCCATGCAATGGTGAACGTGCTGTAGGCCGCAACCATGACGATCATGCCGTAGCGGTGGAACAGAAGAATGAGAATTATGAGCAAAACGATTTGCGAAATGTTGCACCACAGGTAGATGTCCGACCGCCCGTTGCTGATGGCAAGGTTCTGATAGAGGGTGTAGAAAGGCACGAAGGCTCCGCTGATACAGAGTATCTGCAACAGTGGCACACTGTCGAGCCACTTCTCGTGTATCGTGACGAGGATAAACTCGTGGGCCACAAGCGTCAGGCCGAACATGAGCGGGAAAGAGAGAAAGGCCGTGAAGCGGAGCATCTTTCTGAAGACGCCGGTCTCCCGCCCCTTGTCTTCGTTGACCGAGGCGAGCACCGGCTGCGCTATTTGGCCTATGGTGCCGGAGACAAAGGAGTTGGCTTTCGTGTCCCAGTTGTAGGCCTGCGAGTAGTTTCCCACCTCTCTGATGGGGAACAGATGGCCGAAAATGAATGTAAGGATGTTGTTGCTGACGGTGTTGATGATGTTGGGCACGAGCAGTTTCACGCTGAATCCGAACATCGTTTTCACCGGGCCGAAGTCTATGTGCAGACTCGGCCGCCAGCCGGTGTAGTGGTATCGGCCGATGTTCAGCACGGTGATGTAGGCTATCTGTTGCCAGGCCAAGCTCCAATAGGCTTGTCCGTTGTAGGCCAGTGTGACACCGATGATGCCCGAAGCCACTAAAGCCACAAAGCCCGCAATGGCCATTTCCTTGTTCATCATGTTCTTGAGCATGTAGGCATTCTGCACAATGCCGAGCGAGGAGATGACAAAACTCAGAAAGACGAAGCGGGACAACTCCGTGAGACAAGGCTGGTGGAAGAATGAAGCTATCAGTGGGGCGCAGAAAAACAACACTGTGTAGATGCTGAGACTGGCTATGACATTGAACCAGAAAACGGAGTTGTAGTCGTTGTCGGTGGGATGTTTCAGATTGACGAGCGCTTGGGTGAATCCGCTGCTTTGCAGGTTGCCCGCTATGAGCGTGAATATCGTGAGTACGCCTATGATACCATAGTCGGACAATGACAACAGTCTGGCAAGGATGATACCGATGATGATGTTCAGTATTTGGGTCGTGCCGTTGTTCATGGCTCCCCAAAACAATCCCTTGGCCGTTTTGTCTTTTAGCGTTTCTGTCATTAAAATGTATTTATCGTGCAAAAATAGCACTATTTGTTTGAAGTTCAAAAGATTTTGATTACTTTTGTCTTTCATGAAACGCGTATTCCACATTATATCCCATTTGGATGTCGGCGGTGCCGAAAGGGTGGCTGTGAATATAGCCAAGTCTGTCTCACCGGGCTTTGAGTATCACGTGGTGGAGGTGGTAAGAGCGCACTCGCCATTCACCCGGACACTCTTGCAGGAGCTGCGGGAGGCCGGCATAGCCTATCACCGTTTCATCGTTCCCGACATCAAGTTCCACTATCTATTCGAGCGTTTGGCGGCTTGGCTTTTTCCCTTTTGGTTTATATTTGTGTTTTTGAAATACCGTCCGGCAGTCATGCATTGTCACAGCGAGATACCCGAATTGGCCACCTATCGTTTTTTCCACTGTTTCCCGTGGTTGGCGAAACGCTGTAAGGTGGTGCGCACCATCCACAACACGCAGCTGTGGACGGGTATGGAAGGTGTTGGTCGGAGAGTTGAACGATGGCTCCAAAGTCGGAATGCCAACGTGGCGATTTCCCTGTCGGTGCAGGAAAGCTATCAGCGGGTGTATGGCGAGCGTCCACCTATTATATATAATGGGGTGGAGGAGCGCGTCGAACGGAAAGATTATCCGGCCATTGTCAGTGGAAAGGTCAATGTGCTTTTCGCCGGACGGCTGGAAGAACAGAAAGGCATTGTGCACCTGATAGATATTGTTACGAGTCTGAAAGGCGATTCCCGGTATTTCTTCCACATCATCGGCGACGGCCGTTTGAAGGAGATGGTGACCGCCCGGTTTGCTGATTTGCCGAACGTGGCTATCCATTCGCCCCTCTATGGACTGTCAGCCTACCTTCCCTCCTTCGACTACCTGCTCATGCCCTCTGAGCATGAAGGCCTTAGTCTGCTGTCCATTGAGGCAAGCATGGCCGGACTGCCGGTCATAGCCAACGACTGTCTGGGTCTGAAAGACACCTTGCCTGATGGCTGGCCCTTGTTGGTGCATGGCAACAACAAGGAAGAATATGCGCACCTTTTTTCCACATTTTTGCCCCACTGCGATGCCGGTGTGTTGGCTGAGAAGGCCCGCCGGTTTTCCGAAGAGCATTTCGGATTGCGGCCGATGCAGTTGAAATATGAGCAATGCTACGGTCGGTGAACAATATGTTGGCAAAGAAGTAAGGAAAGGGGAATGGCGTTGCCGGGCAGGTGTCTCGTCGTGTATAGGGCTCCTTGTGACTAAACTTTAATAATAAACGGACTTTGATTATCGTATAAATAAAACCAAAAAGATTCATGCAAACTGTGACTCCCGAGCAACAAGTGAGGTGGAATGCCATTATCATAGAGACCCTTGGCGTGTTTATAGAAATATGTAAGGCCAACGGACTACGCTATTTCTGTGTGGGGGGGACGGCTATCGGGGCTGTCAGACATAAGGGCATGATACCTTGGGACGACGATATTGATGTCTGTATGCCCCGCCCCGACTATGAACGTCTCATAGGCTTGTTCCGTGAAGAAGACTATCCGGGTTACGAACTGGTTGCACCATACGACCGAACGGACTATCCGCTTCCCTCTCTGAAGTTTTGTAACAAGAACACTACATTGGTAGAAGACAGCGTTATCCCTTGTGTCACGGGGCTGTACATTGATATCCTGCCTGTCGACGGCACTTCAGATGATCGTGAAGAAGCTTTACGGCTGTTTCATCGCTACCATAAAATCAAGAACAGGCTTAACGCCATATCGCGCAGATACTCCTTTGCCGGATATTTGAAACTGCTTGGTGACAGAAAAGAGTGGGGGCAGTTTGTCTACAAAACCATCGGTTTTTGCTGCCGGAAGACTTACCGGCGGTATCTTATCAGGCGATTGAGAGACATCAGTTTCAAGTTCCCATTTGACGAAGCTACGAACGTGCTCGTTTATTCCGGTTCATACGGCGAGCGGGAAGTTTATCCGAAAGCGTGGATTAGGGAGGTGGTGGAACTGCCGTTTGAGGGACTTCAGGTGGCGCTACCTAAAGAGTATGATGCCTATTTGCACAACATTTTCGGTGATTACATGCAGTTGCCGCCCGAGGAAAAGCGAGTCGCCAAGCACCAGAAGGCTTATTTTAACATGGAGAAGCGTGAAACGTTGGAAGAAATAAAAGCAAAACTTAAATAAAAGAAATTATGAATTATGCTTTGATTATAGCCGGTGGAAGTGGCAACAGGATGGGGCAGGATATTCCTAAACAGTTCATGCACGTGGACGACTGTCCCATCATCGTGCACACGTTGTTGGCTTTTGAGAGACATCCTGACATACACGGCATTGCCGTAGTGTGTCTGGATGGATGGCAAACGGTGCTGCGTTCGTATGCAAACCAGTTTTCGGTCACTAAGCTGAAATGGATTTTCAAGGGTGGAGACTCCGGCATGGAATCCATACACAACGGTATATACGGTTTGCGTGAGGAAGGATGTCAGGGTGAAGATCTTGTGTTGATACATGATGCCGTGCGTCCACTGCTCTCCCAAGACATCATTTCGTCGAATATAGCCATTTGTCAGAAGTACGGGTATGCCATTACCGGCATCCGCTGTAGGGAAGCCATACTGGAAAGCGAGGACGGCTTCTCAACGACAAAGAGCATTCCGAGAGACAAGCTGATAAGGACTCAGACACCCCAGACTTTCCGGTTGCGCAATATCATCGAAGCCCATGAGGAAGCAGCTGTCAGGGGAATAGAAAACTCGGTGGCTTCCTGCACTTTGATGGCTGAGCTTGGTGGGTGTGAAATGCACATCGTGCCGGGTTCGGAGAAGAATATCAAAGTGACTACGGTTGAGGATTTGGAGATTCTGAAAGCCCTCATGCACACTCAAAAAGACTCGTGGCTGAAATGAAATCGTATTGGGATAGTGTGAAGGCTATCGGCAATGAGGCACTTCAATGGGACAAACTTGACGGCTGCAATATCCTTGTGGCCGGTGCCACGGGGCTGTTGGGAGGCTGTTTGGTGGATGCACTGATGAGTCTGCCGGGTATCCGTTGCCGGGTGTTTGCTGCCGGGAGAAATGCGGATCGTGCCCGCTGCCGCTTTTCCGCCTATTGGGATGATGAGCGTTTTGAGTTTCTCGTTTTGGATGTCTGCTATCCGCTTGAGTTCAACATCGATTTTCATTACATCATCAATGCTGCCAGCGATGCCGCTCCCGGTGCTTTCGCAAAGACTCCGGTAGAGGTTGTCAAAGCCAATGTATTCGGTGTTTGCAATCTTGTCGATTATGGTCGCACACATCGAATGAGGCGTTTTTTGTATATCTCTACGGGTGAAATTTACGGAGAAGGCGGTGGAACTCCTTTTCGCGAGACCGATAGCGGTTATGTGGACTGTGCCACCCCGCGTGCCTGCTACCCCTCTTCCAAACGGGCGGCCGAAACACTCTGCGTCTCCTATGGTGCGGAGTATGGTGTGGATACGGTGATTGCGCGCCTATGTCATACGTATGGACCTCATTTCACCGAGTCTGACAATCGGGTGTATGCACAGTTTATACGAAATGTTTTGCATGGAGAAGACATCTTGATGAAAAGTGACGGTAGCCAGTACAGGTCGTGGTGCTATGTGGTCGATGCCGTCCGGGCGTTGCTTTTCATTCTGATGAAAGGCGAAAGTGGTAATGCCTACAACGTGGCTGATCCCGACTCATGTTTTTCCATCAGGCAATTGGCCTTGGAAGTGGCTTCTTCCGTAGGACGGAAAGTGATTGTGGAATTGCCCGACGAGATAGAGAAAAAAGGCTTCTCTGTGGTCAATGTCGCCACTTTCGACATCTCCAAACTGTTGGCTTTGGGCTATCGTTCTGATAGGGAGAGTTGGCAAGAGAAGCTGAAAGCCACTATCATAGAGCAAGAGCGCTTTCTTTTGGAGCAGAAATAGGAAAACTGTTAAGGGGCTTGAGGGCAATGATGTGAATGTCATTCGTTACAGTCGGCCATCTTGATTGCATATTTTTATAAAACCAAGAGGAATGGTCAAGCGGGGAAATGCTTGCTTGGCCATTCCTCTTAATTGTTTGTAGTTGTCTGAAAAGTGGCAGTTTATAACCTTGAAATATCATCCGGCGGCAGCCCCGTCACTTGGGCGATTACATCGTCTGCCATGCCCAAGCCTTTCATCTTGCGCGCCGTCTGTAGCTTGGCTTCGGCAATGCCTTGGGCTTTTCCTTCTTCCAGTCCTTCTTTTCTCCCTTCTTCCAGCCCTTCCATTCTCCCCTCCAGTTTTCCTTCCCCTCTGGCAGTGGTAATGTTGTCCCGCAATATCACTGTGTTGTCGAGGTGTCGGTAGTAGGCGTTGAGTTCGGCCTTGCTCATCGTGGCGAGCTTCAGCTTGCTGCGCGCCTCGTCAAGTCCCGGAGCATCGGCATCATCGGGAATCTCCCCGGTGTTGAGGAAGTAGATCCACTGCTCCAGAGGCACTTTCGAACGGCGGTTGAAGTCGTTCACCTTCAGGATGTAGTATTCGGGATAGAGTTCGCTCACCTCGCTCACCTTGAACTTCTGCTGCTGGAATGGCGACAGCGACAGCACCTCTCCGTTGTGTATGCCCCGAAACTGCGTCTTGCCATGATACACGATGTCCGTGCCATTGCCGAGATTGAAGTAGACGATGTTGATGCTGTAAATCTTTCGCACGTTCTCGTAGCCTTCGCCCCGGTTGATGTATTCGGTGATGAGTTTGGAGGTGCCGAAGAGCATCCGTTGGAAATAGGCAAACTCCGTCTCGTTCTGCACTTCGATGAGGAAGAGCTCCCCCGCTTCGTCTTCAGCGAGTATGTCCACGCGGTTCTGCTTGTCGTCGATGCTCTCTTGGTTGCTCTCACTCTCCAGCAGCTTCTTGATTTTGATGGCCTTGCCGAGCAGCGTGGTGATGAATCCCTCAAGCACGCCATAGTTGGCCTTGTCGCGCAGGAGGCGCTTCATGGCCCAGTCAAATCTGATATATTGTCCCTTTACTTCCATTCTGCTTATTATATAAATAGGTGGCAATGATATGACAAAGATAGCATTTAATTCATAAACCACCAAGTCTTTACTTGTTTTTGTGATTTCCGGTCGGTCTTTCTGCGTGTTTGATCGGCTGTGGAGTGGAGAATTTGGTATATAGTACGATGTATTAAAGATTTGGAAAAAGCATGACATGGAAGATGCGGGCAATCCTATGGCATGGTAAAACCAAGGGGCCGGGATGACAAGAAAAACGAAAATGAAAGCACACTTCAGCCCTTTGGCCTTGCGAAAGGGCCGCGGTGAGAGACCGAAAGAGCCGTAGTCAGAAGCTCAAAAAGGCCGTTTTGCGAGGCTATTCAGGCCTAACGCCCCTACGCCAAGGGGAGATATGAAAAAAGGGAAGCACCCGCGTGCCTCCCTTGCCAATGCAAAGATACACATTGTTGTGGCGAAATGCAAATGTGTGCAGAATTTCTTTGACATGGTTTTCGCCTGCTTTTGTGCTGTTGCAAGGGACGTGCCTGTTTCCCGCTACGCTTGAGAGAACTTTTTCTATGGCAAGCATTGTTGTATAATGCGTGGTTAATAATTCATAAAACTGTTAATAGTGTTTAAACGATTGTATTCTTGATGCGATAATGGTGCGTTGTTTTTAATAAAATATGTAACTTTGCACTCCGATTGTAGGGATTGACTTAGAGTCCCTTCTGCACAGTCGTGTTAATAGTGATACTTTTGGCCGAGTATCATGGTTAGTGAATCGGTTGTGCGACAGAGATAAAGCTATGGATGGTCTCTTTTAGACTGGAGGCGCCGTGAGGTCTCTGTGACTGTAATTAAAAACGTTTTTTAGTAGTAAATTTAAATTTGAAAATGGACACATTAAGTTTCAAGACTATTTCCGCCAACAAGGAAACAGCTAAGAAAGAGTGGGTCGTAATCGATGCCAGCGACCAGGTCGTAGGTCGTCTTTGCTCCAAAGTAGCCAAGCTGATCCGCGGAAAGTACAAACCCAACTTCACACCGCACGTGGATTGCGGTGACAATGTAATCATTATCAATGCCGCCAAGGTGGTTTTCACCGGAAAGAAGGAGACTGATAAGGTTTACACCCGCTATACTGGTTATCCCGGTGGCCAGCGCTTCAACACTCCTGCCGAGCTGCGCAAGCGCCCAGACGGACCTGAAAGAATCATCCGTCACGCCGTGAAGGGCATGTTGCCCAAAGGCCCGCTCGGCCGCTCGTTGTTGGACAACCTCTATGTGTATAATGGCACAGAGCACAAGCACGAGGCTCAGAAGCCTAAGGCAATCGATATCAACCAGTATAAATAATTAGGAAATCAAGATGGAACTTATTAACGCAATAGGTCGCCGCAAGAGCTCTGTGGCTCGTGTTTACCTCTCTGAAGGTACCGGCAAGATCACTATCAATAAGAAAGACATTACCGTATATTTCCCTTCGGCCATCCTGCAGTTTGTGGTGAAGCAGCCCCTGCAGCTTCTTGAAGCCGAAGGCAAGTACGACATCAAGGCCAATCTCGACGGCGGCGGTTTCACCGGCCAGAGCCAGGCGCTTCGCCTCGCCATCGCCCGCGCACTCGTCAAGATCAACGCCGAGGACAAGAAGGCACTCAAGGATGCCGGATTCCTGACACGCGACAGCCGTGCTGTTGAGCGTAAGAAGCCCGGTCAGCCGAAGGCCCGTCGTCGCTTCCAGTTCAGTAAGCGTTAATCCGACCGGACTATTTCGTTTAGTATCTAAATCGGTTAGATCTGTCGTCCGGCTCCTCCGGAAGTTGTTCCGATGTTGGGCACGGTGTCCGCAGGGCTAAGCCCTTGGAACGGCAGCTACTATCCGACTGATTCTGGGCAAAAGAATTAAAACAGAAAGTAAACAATTTAAAAAGCAAAACAATGTCAAGAACAAATTTTGACCAGTTACTGCAAGCAGGTTGCCACTTCGGCCACCTTCGTCGCAAGTGGAATCCCGCTATGGCTCCCTACATCTTCATGGAGCGCAATGGCATTCATATCATCGACTTGAACAAGACCGTAGCCAAAATTGACGAGGCTGCGGAGGCCCTGAAAGGCATCGCCAAGTCGGGCAAGAAGATCCTGTTCGTCGCTACTAAAAAACAGGCCAAGGAGATTGTGGCCGACAAGGCTGCAAGCGTGAACATGCCTTACGTTATCGAACGTTGGCCGGGCGGTATGCTCACCAACTTCCCTACAATCCGCAAGGCTGTGAAGAAAATGACGAACATCGACAAGCTGATGAACGACGGTACGTTTGCCAACCTCTCCAAGCGTGAGTTGCTGCAGATCACCCGTCAGCGTGCAAAGCTCGAGAAGAACCTCGGCTCTATTGCCGACCTGACCCGTCTGCCGAGCGCACTCTTCGTGGTTGACGTGATGAAAGAGCACATCGCCGTGAAGGAGGCTAACCGTCTGGGCATCCCCGTGTTTGGTATCGTTGACACCAACTCCAATCCCAAGAATATCGACTATGTGATTCCTGCCAACGACGATGCCAAGGATTCCGTTGAGGTTATCCTCGCTGCCGTTTGCGGTGCCATTGCCGAGGGACTTGAGGAGCGCAAGGCCGAGAAGGCCGACGAGAAGGCTGCTGCCGAGCAGGCCGAGGTGGCTGAAGAGAAGCCCAAGCGCGCCCGCAAGGCCCGCAAGGAAGAGGCTCCTGCCGAGGAGGCTGCTCCCGTGGCTGAAGAAGAGGCTCCCGCTGCCGAATAACATGCTATCAACAACATTAAAAAATCAGAAATAAGATATGGCTGTTTCAATTGAAGACATCAAGAAACTTCGCTCTATGACCGGTGCCGGTCTGGCCGATGTAAAGAAAGCTCTTACCGAAGCCGATGGCGATTTCGACAAAGCTAAGGATTTGCTCCGCGAGCGTGGTCTGGCTATCGCCGCCAAGCGCTCCGACCGTGAGACTTCCAACGGCTGCGTGCTTGTTAAGAAAGTGGGCGACTTCGCTGCCATGGTGGCTGTGAAGTGCGAAACCGACTTCGTTGCCAATGGTAAAGATTTCATCCAGATGACGCAGGAGATTCTCGACGCTGCCGTTGCTGCCAAGGCTCGTAGCCTCGATGAGGTGAAGACCCTGAAACTGGCCGATGGTCAGGAGGCTCAGGCTGCCGTAACCCAGCGTTCCGGTATCACCGGTGAAAAGATGGAACTTGATGGCTACAACTTCCTCGAAGGTGCCAATATTGAGGTCTACGACCACATGAACAAGCACACACTGGCCACTATGGTTCAGCTCAGCAAGGAGAATGTGGAGGCCGGTCACAAGATTGCCATGCAGGTGGCTGCCATGAAGCCGGTAGCTCTTGATGAGGCATCTGTTCCCCAGTCGGTTAAGGACGAGGAGTTCAAGGTGGCTGTCGAGAAAACCAAGGAAGAGCAAGTGGAGAAGGCTGTTGTCAACGCCATTAAGAAGGCTGGCATCAACCCCAACCTCGTTGACAGCGACGACCACATCGAGTCCAATATCAACAAGGGCTGGCTCACCAAGGAAGATGCCGAGAAGGCCAAGCAGATCAAGGAAGCTACGGCTGCCGAGAAAGCTGCCAACCTGCCCGAGCAGATGATTCAGAACATCGCCAAGGGCCGTCTGGCCAAGTTCTTCAAGGACAACTGTCTGGTTGACCAGGAGTTCCAGTTTGGCGATGGCGACAAGCAGAGCGTGGCTGAGTATCTGAAGTCTCTTGACAAAGATCTCACCATCGTGGCTTACAAACGCTTCACACTCGCTGCCGAATAATGTCGCACGCTTGCAAAGCGCGCTAAAATATAAAAGAAGTCGGAGAACTTGGTTCTTTGACTTCTTTTTTTTATTTTTGCATCATCAACCTGCAATACTTGAGCATCATGAAGATTTTCGCCATCGGGATGAACTATCCCGAACACAATAAAGCACTCCACGGCGCGTTATCTAAGCCGGAAGAGCCTGTCATCTTTACCAAGGCCGACTCGGCTTTGCTTAAAGATCACAAGCCTTTCTTCATCCCCGACCATCTGGGGAATATCGAGTATGAAGCCGAACTGGTGGTGAGGATATGCCGGCTGGGCAAGACCATCTCCGAACGCTTCGCCCACCGCTACTACGATGCCGTTACTGTGGGCATTGATTTCACGGCCCGTGACCTTCAGACCAAGCTCAAGGCAGCCGGCAGGCCGTGGGAATTGTGCAAGGGATTTGACGGTGCGGCTGCTCTTGGTGAGTGGGTGCCGGTGGATAAATTCCGCGACATTCAGGCCATCCGGTTCCATCTCGACATCAACGGGCAGACCGTTCAGGAAGGATGTTCGAGCGATATGCTCTACAAGGTAGATGAAATCATCGCCTACATTAGCCGCTACTTTACACTCAAGACGGGCGACATCCTCTACACCGGATGCCCTTCCGGGTGTGGCCCCGTGCATATCGACGACCACCTTGAAGGTTATCTTGAAGACCGTAAGGTGCTCGAATTCAACTGCAAATAGTTTATGACAAAGACGACAAGAAACCTTTTGGCGATATTGCTGTTTCTCGCCGTATCGGTGCTACCGGTCGCGGCGCAGAGGAAGTTTTTCAATCTCACGGCTTCGGATGTGAAGATTGATTCGGTCTTGCCGGTCGTTTCATATATCATGCCCCTTTCCGCCAACTATGCAGATTCGCTCTATACGGTCACGATAGACTATCCGGAGTTCATCGATGCCACCTCCGCCGACATTGCAGCCTATAACCGGCTCTCGGGCGCACCGCTTCCCGAAATGCCTGTTCCCGTGCAGACGGTGGCACTCACCCGCAAGCAGCCGTCCCTGTCGGTGACATTCTGCCCGCTCGTTTTCCGCGACGGCAGGTATCGCATTCTCGTGAGTTTCATGCTCCGCGTACAGTCCACGCCTCTCAAACGTGCCCAACGCAGGCTGTTGGCCAAGAGCCGCACCACCGTGCAGGAGCGATATGCCGCCCATTCGGTGCTGGCTTCGGGGCGTTGGGCCAAGATCAGCGTGCCCGAGTCGGGCATTTATCAGCTCACTGAAGCCCTCATCCGCAAGGCCGGATTCAGCGACTTGAGCAAGGTGAAAGTCTATGGTTATGGCGGTAATCTGCAAAACGAGCGGTTCGATGGGGCCGAACTTGCAGCCACAGACGACTTGCGGGAAGTGCCCACCTGCATCGTCAACGGCCGCCGGCTGTTCTATGCCAAAGGGCCCGTGAGTTGGAGCAGCAATACGGCCACGGTGCGCACCCGTAACTATTATTCTTCCGTTGGTTGCTATTTTATCACGCAAGGAGAAGACACTCCTGCCACTGTTGACTCAGCCGCCTTTGTAGAGAGCTTTTATCCCTCGTCTCCCGACTTCTACCATGACCTGCACGAAGTGGATAACTTCGCATGGCTGCCGGGTGGGCGCAACCTTTTTGAAAACACGCCCGTCACTTCCGGAAACTCCAAAAGTTACATTATCAAGACTCCTGTAGGCGATCGATTCAAGGCTGCCGATACCCGTTTGTATGTCAGAGTGTCGGCCGGAGAAGCCACAACCGTTGCCTGGAAGCACAACGGAAAGGAATATGCCCCCATAACTACGTCCAGATTAGGTGAATATGACAAAGGTGGCGCAGCATCGGCCGATGCCTTGGTGGCCCTCAGTGGCACGGGCAGCGACACTGTTACCATCACCAATGCGGGCGGAGGCACCGTGCGGCTCGATTTCATCTCGTTCACCTACGTTTCTCCCAAGCCGTTGCCCGACCTCAGGACGGCCACGTTTGCCGTACCGGACTATGTGTACAACATCACCAACCAAGACCACCATGCAGACACCAATGTGGATATGGTGATCATTATCCCCACCTCTCAGAAATTGCTTGCGCAGGCCCAACGGCTCAAGGCCTTCCACGAGGCCCACGATTCGCTTTCGGTGCGCATCGTGCCGGCCGACGAACTGTTCAACGAGTTCTCCGGTGGTACACCCGATGCCGCTGCCTATCGTCGGTATCTAAAGATGATGTACGACCGGGCCTCCACCGCTGCCGAGATGCCCAAGTATCTCTTGCTCTTCGGCGACGGCGTGTGGGACAATCGCATGCTTACCCCCGAGTGCCGCAACCTCAATCCCGACGACCATCTGCTTTGCTTCGAGAGCGAAAACTCCTTCAATAAAGTCACCTGCTATGTAGACGATGGCTGGTTCGGACTGTTGGACGATGGTGAGGGCGTCAACCTTGAAGAGGCCGACAGGCTCGACATCGGCGTGGGGCGTTTCCCCGTATCCAATGCCGAGGATGCTAAGATCATGGTAGACAAGACCATCAACTATGCCACCAATGCCAATGCCGGGGCATGGCAGAACACACTCATGTTCATGGGTGACGACGGCAATGGCAACCTGCACATGGAAGATGCCAACGATGCTGCCGAGGATGTGGCCGCCCGTTATCCCGGCTATCTTGTCAAGAAAGTGATGTGGGATGCCTACAAGCGTGAGTCCAGTTCTACGGGCAAGACTTATCCCGAGGTGGCCAAAATCATCAAGCAACAGCAGGCCGCAGGAACACTCATCATGGACTATGCCGGTCATGGCAGCGAAGTGCAGATATCCCATGAGTCGGTGCTCCGCATCACCGACTTCGCCCAATTCACCAACACCAACCTGCCGTTGTGGATTACTGCCTCCTGCGACATCATGCCTTTCGACGGCACGCAGGCCACCATTGGCGAGACGGCCCTGCTCAATCCCAAGGGCGGAGCGGTGGCTTTCTATGGCACCACGCGCACTGTATATGCCTACTACAACAAACTCATCAACATGGCTTTCCTCAAATACGTGCTCAGCAAGCCCGGCGGAAAGCCCATGACGCTCGGAGAGGCCCAGCGGTTGGCGCGCAATGAGTTGATATCTACTGGCAAAGACCTTACCAGCAACAAGTTGCAGTACGCCCTTTTGGGCGACCCGGCACTGTCGCTCAATCTGCCTATGGCGCAGGTGGTGGTCGACTCCATCAACGGTGTGCCTGTCTCGTCGTCTGCAATGCCGCGGTTGGGGGCGGGGGCTGTGGCTCGCATCAGCGGTCATGTGGAGTCAGTGAAACCCTTTGATGGGGTGGTGACGGCCACCGTGCGCGACACCAAAGAACTCATCACCTGCCGTCTCAACGACACTTCGAAAGACGGCGCCTCCGTTCCTTTCACTTATTACGACCGTACCAAGACCCTCTACCAAGGTGCCGACAATGTGCGGGCGGGCCGTTTCAGCCTCTCCTTTGCCGTGCCTAAGGATATCAACTATGCCGACGGCACGGGTTTGCTCAATCTGTACGCCCTCAGTGCCGACAAATCTGTCCGTGCCCATGGCGAGTGCGAGCGGTTTGAGGTGGGTGCCGGTGGACAAACGGTCAACGACTCCATCGGTCCGTCCATTTATTGCTACCTCAATTCGCCCTCGTTTGTTAACGGTGGCAATGTCAACACAGCTCCTTTCTTCGTGGCCGAAGTGTCCGATCGCGACGGTATCAATGCTGCCGGCAGTGGCATCGGGCACGACTTGCAGCTTATCGTTGACGGAAGTATGGAGATGACCTATAACCTCAATGGCAATTTTACCTTCGATTTCGGCTCTTATACTTCCGGTTCCACCCGCTATGCCCTGCCAGAGTTGGCCCCCGGCCCCCACCGGCTGCTTTTCCGCGCCTGGGATGTGCTGAACAATTCATCGACAGCCGAACTCACCTTCAATGTTGTGAAAGGTCTTGAACCCACTCTCTTCAGCGTGGGGACAACCAAGAATCCGGCCACCACCTCCACTACTTTTATCCTCAATCACGACCGCACCGGCAGCAAGATGGATGTCGAGATAGAGGTGTTTGACACTTCCGGTCGCCTGCTTTGGCGGCATGACGAGACCGGCGTTTCCACCTCTTCCGCCTACACTGTCGACTGGGATCTCACTGTCGATGACGGGCATCGCCTGCATACCGGAGTCTACATCTATCGTGCCCGCATCTCGGCCGACGGCAGTGCGAAGGTGTCCAAGGCCAAGAAATTGATAGTCTTGGGCAATAATTAGACACCTGCCGGCGTTAACAGATTAGTGCCCGGGCCGTTTCGCCTGCCGACAATGCGTGTCGCCAGGGTGAAGGCTGCGAGCTGAGAATAACGAATCAATATCAGAATGAATAAGTCCCTAAGAATAGTTTTGTCCGTGGCATTGTCCCTCTTGGTGCTTTCAGCTTCTGCCGATGGCAAGAAAGACATCTTCAATCCCGTCAATGCCTCGGTCACTTCACAGACCATTGCCCCTGATGCCCGGGCTGCCGGTATGGGTGATGTGGGTGTAGCCACCGATGCCGATGTGGTTTCCCAGTATTGGAACCCGGCCAAATATCCTTTTGCCATCTCCCGCGCTGGTGTGGCGTTGAACTACACTCCGTGGTTGCGCCAACTCGTGAGCGACATGGATTTGGCCTATCTTGCCGGCTATTATCGTATCGGTGACTACAGTGCCGTCTCCGGTTCGTTGCGCTATTTCTCGCTCGGCGAGGTCTTTATGAATGAGCAGGATGCCACCAACACCAGTGGGCCGGCCATGACCATCCGGCCCTACGAGATGTCGGTAGACGTGGCCTACTCGCTCATGTTGAGTGAGAAGTTCTCCATCGCAGCCGCCTTGCGCTGGATTTATTCCGACCTCACCTATAATTATAAAGACGACACTACGCCCGGCAGTGCTTTCGCAGCCGACATTGCTGCCTATTATCAGAATTATGTAAACCTCGGCAATCGCGAATGCCAGTTGGGGTTGGGGCTGAACATTTCCAACATCGGTTCCAAAATCTCTTTCGATGGCGGCTCCACCAATGAGTTTATCCCCACCAACTTGCGTCTGGGTGCCTCGCTCATGATTCCTATTGACGAGTACAACAGGTTCACCATCGCGGCCGATGCCAACAAGCTGCTTGTGCCCACCTATCCCACCGAAGACCAATACAAGGAAGCACCCGACAAAGACAAGTATCTCGACTATCGGGACTATGTGCAGAAGAAATACTACGACCGGTCTTCCATCAGCGGCATCTTCAAAAGTTTCAGCGATGCTCCCGGCGGTTTCAAGGAAGAGATGCAGGAAGTGCAGTGGAGCATCGGTGGTGAATACGTGTACAACGACAAGTTCACCGTGCGTGCCGGCTATCACAACGAGAGTGCCAACAAGGGCAACCGCAAGTATTTCACCGTCGGTGCGGGCTTCAAGATGAGCGTGTTCTCGCTCGATGCAGGCTATGTCATAGCCACGGCCAAAAGCAATCCGCTCGACCAGACCCTGCGCTTCACCCTCAGTTTCGACATGGACGGCATCAAGGATCTTTTCCGCCGCCGTTAATCTTCCGTGCTCCGGAGGCCACTATGGACGAGCCTTGGCAGTATCCCTCACACAAATAGACACAACTCCAACAACTATAAACCGTATGAAGATAAGAGTAGGAATGGGCTACGACGTGCATCGGCTCGTGCCCGGAAGAGCCCTTTGGCTGGGTGGCATCAAGATAGAACACCCACTTGGGCTGTTGGGACACAGCGATGCCGATGTGCTTATCCATGTCATTTGCGATGCGTTGCTCGGCGCAGCCAACATGCGTGACATCGGTTATCATTTCCCCGACACGGCGGCCGAGACCCTCGACGTGGATTCGAAGCTGCTGCTGCGCAAGACGATAGACCTCATCGCCTCCAAGGGCTACACCGTGGGCAACATCGATGCCACCATTTGTGCGGAGCGTCCCAAGCTCAATCCCCATGTCCCGGCGATGAAGGCCTGCCTTGCAGAGGTGATGGGAGTCGACGAAGAAGACATCTCCATCAAGGCCACCACCACCGAGAAGCTCGGTTTCACCGGGCGCGAAGAAGGCATCTCGGCCTATGCCGTGGTGCTGATTCATAGAGACTAAGACTTCCTTCATAAAGGTTAAGATTTTGGGGCCGGCTCGTTGAGTCGGCTTTTTTTGTGGACTTAAAATGCAGTTCCGTAGTATGTGTGCGGACACAAAGTTTTGATTTATGTCAAGAAAACCCGTTTTTCTGATGAAAAAAGACAGCAAGTGTTGGTCGTTTGGAAAAATAGCCATACCTTTGCATCATCAAAAGGTTAATAGATTGTTTAGGTTAGTAATAGATTTAGGTTTTTAGTTATTAGATTTAAGGTAGATTGAAAGATTGTTTAACGGTAACAAAGAGATAGCCGCGAGGCTGTCTTTAGTTTAAAAAAGGATTTTTTTAGTTAAACATAAAATTTGCGCCATAGCTCGTTGAGAGTTGCGGCGCATTTTTTATTGTGCGTATATGTGGGGCGGGGTAGGCATGAGCATTCATGCAAGAAGCGTAGCCGGCAGAGTCCGGAGACAAGGCGTGGCTGCAAGATGCAACGAGACAGGACCGCCGGATGGCTTCTGCTGTTGTCAGATCTTTTCGCAACCAATTTGCAATTCGCCCATTTTGGTTGTATCTTTGCATCAGCCAAGGGAGCATACACGTGCTCCCTTTTTTTAGTTTCCACCTCTAAAAGAGGGCTTTTCTATCTTGCTTTGGAGTGCCACTTGGCTCAAACGACCTTGTAAAAGGGCCTTTTTGAGGTTCTGACTCGGGCCGAATGACCTTCCAACTGTGCCCCTTTTGCACTGTCGTTTGGGCTTGGTGGGAATTTTGAAGGGGTGACTGCGGCTAATGGGGCGAATAAGATTGGCAGCCCAGACGAGTGCAGGAAAATCCCATGTAAGGCTTTTTCAAAACATTTAATAGTTAGTGCTATATACTAAAGGCCAAAAAGATTCGGCAAGAAGAAATGAAGACTGAATATATCGGGATAAAGAATAAGGAAATAAAAAATTAAACACTATCTTTGCAAAAGAATAAGCAAAGACGGGCGAGCATTGGGTTTGCCGAGAAGTTTGGCCGAAGGCAACGGACTTCTTTGCAGGAAGCAGCGTTGCATTCTTTTGTCGGCACGACTTAAAAAACAGAACATTAAGAAGTATGCGTGTACTGATTGTAAATACAAGCGAACGGATGGGGGGAGCGGCCGTGGCCGCCAACCGGTTGGTGGATGCCCTGAACAATAATGGAGTGAAAGCCAAGATGCTCGTAAGAGACAAGGAGACACAGGACATCACGGTGGTGGGCCTGCCCCGATCGCCGTTGCTCCGTTGGCGTTTTCTGTGGGAGCGGTGGTGCATCTTCTGCCGGCTGCATTTCTCGAAACGGCATCTGTGGGAGATAGATACAGCCTGCATGGGCAACGACATCACCAAGTTGCGCGAGTTCAAGGAGGCCGATGTCATTCACCTCTCATGGGTCAATCAGGGCATGTTGTCGCTGAAAGGCATCAGGAAGATACTCAACAGCGGCAAGGCTGTGGTGTGGACGATGCACGACATTTGGCCGGCCACGGCGATATGCCATCTCACGCTCGGCTGTTCGCGCTTCAAGACGGGCTGCTCCCACTGCAAGTATCTGCCCGGGGGCGGTTCGGCAAGCGACCTTTCCACAAAGATATGGAGGCGAAAGAAGCGGCTGCTGGTCGGGCAGAGTGCGTTTTTTGTGGCCTGTAGCCGTTGGCTTGAAGGGCAGGCCCGACAGAGCAAATTGTTGGAAGGGCTGCCCGTGACAAGCATCCCAAACCCCATTGACACCCACGTGTTCCATGTTGCAGACCGGCAGAAGGCCCGCCAAAGGCTGAACTTGCCGCCAGACAAGCAACTCATCCTCTTTGCCTCGCAGCGCATCACCAATGTGAACAAGGGCATGAGCTATCTTGTGGAGGCTTGCAGGCAGCTTGTGGCCGAGTGTCCCGAACTGAAAGAGCAAGTAGGGCTCGTAGTGCTGGGTGGCCATTCCGAAGAAATCGTGAGCGAATTTGACTTCCCTGTCTACCCGCTGGGCTACGTGAACGACACCGAACGCATCGTGGATGTCTATAATGCGACCGACCTGTTTGTGCTGCCGTCGTTGTCGGAAAATCTGCCCAATACCATCATGGAGGCCATGGCCTGCGGAGTGCCCTGTGTGGGATTCCGGGTGGGGGGCATTCCGGAGATGATCGACCACCGGCAAAACGGCTATGTGGCCGAGTATCGCGATGCCGCCGACCTGGCACGCGGACTCCGGTGGGTGCTGACCGAGGCCGACCGGGAGGAGCTTCGGGAAAGAGCACTCCGGAAGGTGGCCCAAAACTATTCGCAACAAAGTGTAGCCATGAAATATATCGAAGTCTACAACGAGGCCATAGCCTATAAAAAATACAGGCTATGATTCGTTTCACCATCATCACCTGCACCTATAATGCCGAGGCCGTTGTAGGACGCACACTCGACAGTGTGCTTGCACAGACCTACGCGCATGTGGAACACCTTATTATAGATGGCGTTTCCACCGACCGCACCCTTCAACTGGCAGAAGACTACCGTCGCAAAAATGCGGAAGAAGAGAGCCTCCACGAGGTAGTCATCACATCGGAACCCGACCATGGCCTCTACGATGCCATGAACAAAGGTATAGCCCGGGCCACAGGCGACTATCTCGTGTTTCTCAATGCCGGCGACACCTTTCCCTCAGCCGACACGCTGGAATTCATTGCCGGCAGTGTGGGCGACGGGGAGGAGAATCCCGGAGTGCTCTATGGTGACACCGACATCGTGAACGATGCAGGCCGCTTTCTCCGCCATCGCCGGCTTTCGCCACCCGAGCATCTTTCTTGGCGGTCGTTCAGCCGTGGCATGCTTGTGTGCCATCAGTCGTTCTATGCCCTCACTGCCGTGGCCCGCGAGGTGCGCTACAACACCGCCTACCGCTATTCGGCCGATGTGGACTGGTGCATCCGCGTGATGAAAGCCTGTGAGTGCAAGCATCTGCCGTTGAAGAATCTCCATGCCGTGGTCACCCATTATCTTGACGGCGGCATGACGGTGAAGAACCACCGCGCTTCGCTCCGGGAACGATTCACCGTGATGCGCAGCCACTACGGACTGCCCACCACGGTGATGATGCATCTCTGGTTTGTCGCCAGAGCTTTGCTGAAACGGTAAGAGAGCGCGGGCTTTCCATCCCTCGCGGACTATTGCTGCAAGGCCCGCAGGGCGTTGAGCACGGCTAGCACCATCACGCCCACATCGGCAAAGACGGCCATCCACATGGAGGCCAACCCGAAAGTGGCGAGTATGAGCACGAGCACCTTGACACCGATGGCAAACCACGCATTCTGCATGGCGATGGCAATGGTGTGCCGGGAGATGGCGATGGCTTGGGCCACCTTGGACGGATGGTCGTCCATCAGCACCACGTCGGCTGCCTCTATGGCCGCATCCGACCCGAGGCCGCCCATGGCGATGCCCACATCGGCACGCGCCAGCACGGGGGCATCGTTGATGCCGTCGCCCACAAACACGAGACTCTTGCCTTCCCCCTTTTCGGCTATCAGCCGTTCAAGATGGCTTACTTTGTCAGCCGGCAGCAGTTCGGCATACACTTCGTCCACTCCCAGCTCTTCCGCCACATGCTTGCCTACGACCCCTCGGTCGCCCGTGAGCATCACCGTTTTTTCCACTCCCGCAGCCTTGAGCCGGCTGATGGCCTCGTGGGCATCTTCTCTTATTTGGTCGGAGATGACGATGTGGCCGGCATACTGCCCGTTGATGGCCACATGAATGATTGTGCCCACATGGTGGCAGGGTCTCCATTCAGCCCCTATGGCCTGCATCATCTTCTCGTTGCCCACGCACACGGTGTCACCGTTCACTTCGGCTCGGATGCCTTGTCCGGCCACCTCTTCTATATGCTCCACGCGGCAGTTGTCTTGCTCGTTGGGATAAGCCTCCCGCAGCGATAGGGCGATGGGATGGGTGGAGAAGCGTTCCACGTGGGCAGCTAAGTGGAGCAGGCGTTGTTCGTCGCACTCATGGGGATGGATGGCGTTCACCTTGAATACACCGTGGGTGAGGGTGCCCGTCTTGTCAAACACCACCGTGCCGGCCTTGGCCAGCGTGTCCATATAGTTGGAACCCTTGATGAGGATGCCATGACGCGAGGCTCCGCCGATGCCGCCAAAGAAGGTGAGGGGAATGGAAATGACGAGAGCGCACGGACAGGAAACGACCAAGAACGTGAGGGCGCGATTGAGCCATACGGGGAAACCGGCGAGGAAATCGCTCGATAGCAGGGGAGGGATGAAGGCCACCAACAGGGCGGCAACGACCACGATCGGTGTGTAGACATGGGCAAACTTACTGATGAAGGTCTCGCTCCTTGACTTGTGCTCGCCGGCACTCTCCACCAGTTCGATAATCTTTGAGGCCGTCGACTCGCCGAAGGTCTTGGAGACTCTCACCTTGAGCAGTCCAGAGAGGTTGACGCAGCCCGAGAGCACCTCGCCGTCGACCGTCACCGTGCGGGGAACGCTCTCGCCCGTCAGGGCCACGGTGTTCAGACTGGATGTACCTTCCGTCACCACACCGTCCATCGGCACCTTTTCTCCCGGCTTCACTACGATAGTTTCACCCACCGCCACGGTTTCGGGAGCCACGGTTGCCAGTTTGCCGCTGCGCTCCACATGGGCAATGTCGGGGCGTATGTCCATCAGGTGGGAGATAGACTCCCTGCTGCGCCCCTCGGCATAGTCTTCGAAAAGTTCGCCCACTTGGAAAAACAGCATCACAAACACGGCTTCGGGAAACTCGGTCTCGGCTCCCGGCAGAAAGCCGATGAGCAGTGCACCGATGGTGGCGATGCTCATGAGCAGGTCTTCATCAAACGGGTCTCCCTCCATGATGCCTTCCACGGCTTCGCCGAGCACATCATAACCGGCTATCAGATAGGGCACGAGATAAACCAGCAGCAGTTGCCATGTGGCAAGGCCGGCAGTTTTCTCTACGACTACGGCTCCCGTCAGCAGCACGGCCGAGAGGAGGATTCTTACAAGTTTTCGATTCATATCATCTTGGTTTGGTTCTTTTCTTTCATTTCTTCGGATGGGCTATGTCTCCCGTTTCCGTTTGCAAAGGTAAGGGAAAAGTTTTGCAACTCGGTTGCAAAGAAGTGGATGAGCAGATAAGTAAACGAGTTGACAAGTGGACGAGTTGACAAGTTAATGGCCGGTGACAGTTGATAAGCATTGGGAGATAATGGTTACAAAACGGCTGATTTTTCGTCTAAGATAAGAAACACCGAAGGCATTTTGCCGACAGAACAGAAAGCTACCGACATGAGAAGAAAACTGCTTTGCGCCCTGATTGGTATGCTCGCCTGCGCCCCAAGGGGCGTGGCGGCACAATCGAGCGTTTGTTATACCGGCACCCGGATGAGCAATCCCATGCGCCATGACGGCGGTCTGTCTCCCGTAGTGGGCGTGCATAACATCCAGACAATGAGGGCCAACCGGGAACATCCCACCGCTGCCAACGGCTGGGGATGGACCTACAACCACCAGCCGATGATGGCCTATTGGCGCGGTCGCTTCTACATGCACTACCTCTCGGATGAGCGCGACGAGCAGGTGCCACCCTCGCGCACGCTGCTGCAAACCTCCACAGACGGCTATGCGTGGAGTACACCGGTGGTTCTCTTTCCGGAATACCGGGTGCCCGAAGGGTTCAGAAAAGCGGGTGTGGAGGGAGAGGCCCACCGACTGGTGGCCGTGATGCACCAGCGGCAGGGCTTCTATGTGTCAAAAGCCGGTCGGCTCTTTGCTCTCGGGACGTATGGCGTGTGCCTCAATAAGAAAGACCACAATAACGACGGCAACGGCATCGGACGCGTCATCCGCGAAATCAAGGGCGACGGTTCGTTCGGTCCCATCTACTTCATCTACTACAACCACGGCTTCAATGCCGCAAACACCGACTTTCCCAACTGGAGGAAAGGGGACAAATGGCTGCGCCGGGCCTGCGAGGAGATGCTCTCCAATCCGCGCATACTGATGGGGTGGGTGGAGGAAGCCGACCGTGGTGATGCCCTCCTTCCGCTCAAGGAGCCTTACAGGGCCTACAACGACTATACGCTGCCCGACGGCCGACTCGTGGGCCTGTGGAAGCATGCGCTGACGAGCATTTCGGCTGATGGGGGACGAACGTGGAGCCGGCCCGTCAACCGCGCCCGGGGATTTGTCAACAGCAATGCCAAGATATGGGGACAGCGGTTGGGCGACGGCATGTATGCCACGGTCTACAATCCCTCGGAGTTTCGCTGGCCGCTGGCCATCAGTCTCTCCCGTGACGGGCTGGAATACACCACGCTCAATCTCGTCAACGGAGAAGTGCCCCCCATGCGGTATGGCGGCAACTACAAGAGCTACGGCCCGCAATATGTGCGAGGCATCTTGGAAGGCAACGGACAGCCTGCCGACGGAGATTTGTGGGTGGCCTACAGCATGAACAAAGAGGATATGTGGGTGGCCCGCGTGCCCGTTCCCGTGACCACAGAGGCTCATGCACAGGCCGACGATGACTTCTCTTGCGTAGCCCGACTGTCCAAGCTCACGGCGTGGAACATCTATTCGCCGCTTCTGGCACGGGTGTCGCTCGATGGCGAGTGGCTGGTGCTGTCGGACAAAGATCCGTTCGACTATGCCCGGGTGGAGCGCAAGATTCCGGCCACATCCGAGCTCCGTGTGAGTTTCGACATACAGGCGGCGCAAAACCACAACGGGTTGTTGCAGATAGAGTTTCTCGACGAAAACGGCTTGGCCTGCTCGCGTCTGGAGTTCACAGCCGACGGTACGGCGCGCTGCAAGAGCGGTGCGCGCTATGGCACGTTTCTCAAATATGAGCCCGACCGCACCTATCATATCGATGCCGAACTGTCTGTGGCCGACCGCATGATAACGCTCTTCGTTGATGGCAAGCAGGTGGTGAAGCGCGTCTTCTTTGCCCCTGTACACAGCATAGAGCGCGTGATGTTCCGGACGGGAGCCGCACGCACGCTGCCCGACATCGACACACCGGCCGACCGGGACGACACGCTGCCCGGGGCAGGAAACACGGACACGTTGGCTGTCTACCGCATAGCCCATTTCAAGACCGTTTCCCGCGATGCCGACAGCGGGGCGGCTTTCCTCCGTTCGGCTGATTACAGGCACTATGTGGACTATTTCAACGCGATGGAGGATGAGAATGTCGTGCAGGCCATTCCCAACGCACACGCTTGGGAGTGGATGCAAGAAAACATTCCGCTCTTCGAATGTCCGCAGCAAGACTTCGAACAGATGTATTACTACCGCTGGTGGACGCTCCGCAAGCATATCAAACTCACCGATGTGGGTTATGCCATGACCGAGTTTCTGGTGCCGCGCAGCTATGCCGACAAGTATAATCTCATCTCTTCCGCCCTCGGCCACCACATCTACGAAAGCCGGTGGCTCCGCAATCCCGTCTATCTTGATCAGATAGTCAACACGTGGTATCACGGCAACGACGGCGAAGCGATGCGGAAGCTCGACTTCTACAGTTCGTGGACACCCGCAGCCCTATGGGCCCGCTATCTCGTGGACGGTCGTAAGGAGCCGGCCGTGGCACTTTTGCCCGATTTGGAGAAAGAATATGCAAGGTGGGATGAGTATAAGGGCATCGCCCGTCCTTTCCCGTCGGTGAAGGGGACAGGGACTTCCACAGCCCTCGACCATCCCTCGTCGGCTCTCTACTGGCAGTATGACGTGCGTGATGCGATGGAAGAAACCATCAGCGGGGGGCGCAAGGAGAAGAACGAGCGGCCGAGCATCAACAGCTACATGTATGGCAATGCGCGCGCCATCGCAGCCATTGCCACCCTTGCAGGGGACATGACAACAGCCAAGATTTATAACACCAAGGCCGATACGCTGAAGACTTTGGTGGAAAACTATCTATGGAACGACCGCCACAACTTTTTCGAGGTGCTGAAGAAAGATTCCTTCGCCAATGTGCGTGAGGCTGTCGGCTTCATTCCGTGGTACTTCAATCTGCCTTCCGACAACGCCAAATATGCACAGGCATGGCGGCAATGCGGCGACCCACAAGGTTTTTCCGCTCCCTACGGACAGACTACCGCCGAGCGCCGCCATCCGCAGTTCCGTACCCACGGTGTGGGAAAATGCGAATGGGATGGTGCTGTGTGGCCTTTCGCCACGGCCCAGACACTCACAGCCTTGGCCAACTACCTCAATGATTACAGCCGTCCGGTGGTAGGCGACAGCCTCTATTTCGCCGAACTGGAGAAGTATGTGCAGAGCCAGAACCACCGGGGAAAACCCTACATCGGCGAATATCTCGACGAGACCACGGGCTATTGGCTCAAAGGAGATCAAGAACGCAGCCGCTATTACAATCACAGCACTTTCAACGATCTGATTATCACAGGCCTCTGCGGGCTCCGTCCGAGTGCGGGGAACAGCCTTGTCGTCAATCCGCTGTTGCCTGCCGGCAAGTGGGATTACTTCTGTCTTGACAAGGTGTGCTACCACGGTCATGACCTCTCCATCGTGTGGGACCGCTACGGTTCGCGCTATCATGCCGGTAAAGGCCTGAGCGTTTATGTAGATGGCAAACTGAAAGCTAATCGCAAAGATATGGGAAGAGTAAGAATAGAATTATAGAGAGATGAGAACATTTACATTATATAATATTACAAAGCAGCTATTGAGGTGTCGCACATTGGTTACACTGCTGTTGTTGGCGATGCTGACAACCGTCGCTCGGGCACATCCTGACTTCGGCAATGCGCTGTGGATTGGGGCCACGGCCAATGCTCACGACTCGTTGGCGGGGCGGAGTATTGTGCTGATGAGGACTGTCAGGTGCGGCAAACCTATCCGGGAAGCGAAGCTCAATATCTGTGGATTGGGGACCTACGAACTATATGTGAACGGCCGGAAAGTGGGCGACGACATCTTGGCACCGGCGTGGAGCGATTACGACAAGACCGTGTTCTACAACACAATAGACCTCACGGGTGTCTTACAACACGCTGCGGAAGCAAACAAAAAGCCGGCCACGAAGGGGAAAAAGGCTTCGCAGGCCGGCGACAACACCATAGCCGTGATGCTTGGCAACAGTTTTTACCACGAGCAGGGGCTGCGCTACCACAAACTGAAAAGCAACTACGGCCCGCTCAAACTGTTGTTCCATCTCGCCATCGTCTACAACGACGGTAGTCGGGAGACAATAGAAAGTCGGTCGGAGGAATGGAAGTGGGTGGAAAGTCCGGTCGTCTACAATAGCATCTATGGCGGAGAAGATTACGATGCCCGCAAGGAAGATACACCTCCAGCCTCCAAGGCTGCACTCGCTCTCCGACCTCCGCTCGGCACACTCCGCCCCCAGATAGCTGCTCCAGTAAAAATCATGGAACGCTATCCCGTGGCCCGGAGGCTTCCGGGGATGGTGTTCGACATGGGTCAAAACCTTGCCGGCTTTCCCGAAATCACCGTCCGTGGACGGCGGGGGCAGTCGGTGAAGCTCATCGTTGGGGAGACCCTTACGCCCGACGGGCACGTGAACCAAAAGCAGACGGGGCGGCCCTACTATCTCACCTACACGCTCCGGGGCTCCTGGGAGGCAGCCGAAACGTGGCATCCGTGCTTCACCTACTACGGATTCCGCTACATAGAGGTGGAGGGGGCGGTGATGACGGGTGACGACAATCCCGAAGGACTGCCCGTGTTGGAGTGCCTGCAATCGTGCTTCATCTACAACTCGGCACCTAAGACGGGCGACTTCGAATGCAGCAACCGGCTGTTCAATGACACCTACCGGCTCATCGACCGGGCCATCCGGAGCAACTGGCAACACGTGTGGACCGACTGTCCGCATCGCGAGAAACTCGGATGGCTCGAACAGGACTGGATCAACGGTGAAGGACTTGTCTACAACTACGACTGCCGGGCCATGATCGAACAAACCATGCAGCAGCTTGCTGATGCCCAACATGCCGACGGGTCGATGCCCGAGATAGCCCCTGAGTATATCAAGTTTGAAGGTTCGTGGGCCAAGCCTTTTCAGGAATCGCCCGAATGGGGCGGTGCCTTGGTGGCCCTGCCGTTCCTCTACATGCGCCACTACGGCGACTCCTCGCTCGTGAGACGATACTATCCGGCCATGCGCCGCTATGTGGACTATCTTCATTCGCGCGACTCTGCCTACGTGCTCCGCATGGGGCTCGGCGATTGGTACGACTACGGCCCCGGCAAGGCGGGCTTTTCGAAAAACACCCCCGTGGCACTTGTGGCCACGGCCCACTACTATCGGTGGGTCAGTCTGGTGCAGGAGGCTGCCTTGATAGCCGGTAGGGCCGACGAGGCCATCATGTATGGAGTCATCGCCGAGCGCATCATGCTTGCCTTTCAGAAAGAGTTCTTCCATCCCGAGACGGCTTCCTACGGTTCGGGAAGCCAATGCTCCAATGCCATTCCGTTGGAATTGGGTATCGTACCGTTGGAGGTGAAAGACCGGGTGATACAACATCTTGTTGGTGACATCCACACCCACGGCACCCGACTGACCACCGGTGACATCGGCACGCGCTATCTCTTTAATGTGTTGGTGCAGGAAGGACAGGGTGAACTGCTCTACCGGATGCTCAACCACGATGAGATGCCGGGCTACGGCTTCCAACTCAAGCAGGGTATGACAACGCTCGCAGAACAGTGGAATCCCGAGTTGGGAGCTTCACAAAACCATTTCATGATGGCACACATCAACAATCTGCTTGTGCCGTGGCTCGTAGGCATTCGTGTGAGCGGCCGGCGGGTCACCGTCTCGCCCCATCCCGTGGGCGACCTGACATGGGCCAAAGGCAGTACAACAGTCAATGGCAAACGGGTGAGTGTGGCATGGAGGATAGAAAACGGACGTTTCCTCCTCGACATCACCGCCCCTGACAGACAAAACTTACATCTTGACAATGAAACGATTGATTCTTTCTGCGCTCTGCGCCATTTACGGTTGGAGTGCAACATTCGCACAGAATGACTACGCGGGCCACTATACCCGTAGTCTGCACGATGTGATGGGCGATGTGGCCCGGCGTTGGAATGTTCGGTTGAAATACAATGTAGACACGGCAGGGCTACGCTTGCCCTACGCTGACTTCCGCGTGCGCCCCTACTCACTGGAGGAAACGCTGTCGAACATCTGTGCCTATTTCGACTTTAAATGGTGGAGACAGCCCGACGGTAGCTATAAGATCAAACCCTACGAATATCCCCGCCGCCACACAGAGGAGGGCGCGAAGATGCTCAACTATCTTTCCACGCTCTATGCCGACCGCACGGCTTGGGAGGCTCGCCGCGACAGTCTGCGGCGCGAAGTGCGGATGCGGCTCGGCATCGATGCTTTCCTCGACTCCTGTGTGAACACTCGTCCCGTGTTCTCCAAAGTGAGAAAGCACGACGGTTACACCATGCAGAACATCTGCATCGAGCTGACCCCCGGGCAGCACGTGTTCGGAACCATCTATGCGCCTGCCCCCTCGAAAGAGACGAAACGGCGGTGGAAGAATGTGAGGAAATATCCCCTCATCATCTGCCCCGACGGACATTGGGAGACACGCACGCGCCCTGACGAGCAGAAACGGCTCGCCACATTGGCGCGGATGGGAGCCGTTTGTGTGGATTTTGACCTCTACGGTTATGGCGAAAGCGAGCAGGAAGTGGGGCGTGAGGCCCATCGCACCGACCGGGCCCATGTCTACCAAGCGGTCTGTGCCCTCAAACTGCTTGACTATCTGTGGAACCACCGACACGACATAGACCGGTCGCGTATCGGTGCCAATGGCGGTAGCGGCGGTGGCAGCCATACCATTCTGCTCACCGTGCTTGACGACCGCATCACGGCAGCTGCCCCCACCGTCAATCTGGCCAGCCATTTCGACGGCGGTTGCCCCTGCGAGAGCGGCCGGCCCATCCATCTGGCGGGCGGAGGCACGTGTAATCCTGAGCTCATTGCCATGTTTGCGCCCCGTCCCTTACAGATAGTGAGCGACGGAGGCGACTGGACTGCCTCTGTGCCCACGCTCGAATATCCCTACCTCCGCCGCATCTACGGCTTCTATGGGGCCCAAGATAAGGTGGAAAACGTACACCTTCCTGCTGAGCGACACGACTATGGCCCCAACAAGCGACAGGCCAATTACGACTTCTTTGCCCGCGTTTTCGGTCTCGACCGCACCATGATAGATGAGACTAAGGTCACCATCGAACCGCGCCGGATGATGGAGACGGGACTTGAACGTTGACCAACAAGGAAGTTCCTGCTTCTATTAGATCCGGCAATGAGTCTACATGTCGGTTGAAGTGAGACATACACTTCTCCACTAAAAACTTGGCGTTATCCATTATTATCACTATATTTGCGATAGTAATGATGCTTATTGCCGGAGTTGCCCGTGCAAAAATCGGGCCGATCATTTAAACAACTACATACACATGGAGAAACAAATCTACTTCCGTGGTGTAGGACTGCTCCCTTTAGCCGGACTCCTACCCCAAATGGTATTGAATGCAAACGGACAAAGTAAAGCAACACCTGAAAGACCGAACATCGTATTCATCCTTGCCGATGACCTTGGTTATGGTGACATCTCTTGTTTTGGCAGCCAATTTGTCAAAACGCCGAACATTGACAACCTATCCAAAACCGGCACGACATTCACCCAATGCTATGCCGGCTCGGCCATCAGTTCACCGTCCAGATGCTCACTGCTGACAGGCAAAAACACGGGAAACACCACCATTCGTGACAACTTCTGCAAGGCAGGAGGTATCAAAGGAAAGAAGGTGAGTCCTGATGGCAGCGTGTCTTATATCCGAAGAATGAATCTCCTGCCTACCGACACAACCATCGCCACCGTACTCAGAAGTGCCGGTTACAAGACTTGTCTCGTCAACAAGTGGCATCTTGACGGCTTCAATCCTGAAGCCACTCCACTCAACCGCGGCTTTGATGAGTTCCACGGGTGGCTTATCAGTACCATCTTTTCCAACGATCCTTACTATTATCCTTATTGGAGATTTGACAACGACAAACTCATCAACATTGAGGCCAACGCCCATGACAAGCATGTCATGCACAACACGGACCTTTCTACCGAAGACGCGATCAATTTCATCCGTAAAAACAAAGACAGACCGTTCTTCCTCTACTTGGCCTACGATGCGCCTCATGAGCCCTACATCATCGATGACACTTCGTGGTATGACGGCGAGAACTGGGACATGAATACCAAGCGCTATGCAGCCCTTATCACTCACATGGATGCGGCCATCGGACGACTGATGAAAGAACTGGAAAGACTGAAGCTCAGGAAAAACACGCTCGTGGTCTTCGCTTCCGACAACGGTGCAGCCGTACAAGCCCCGCTAAAACTGCTCAAGTGCAATGGCGTCTTCCGTGGACGTAAAGGTCTGCTTTATGAGGGAGGCATCCGCGTGCCGCTGATTGTCAACCAACCGGGCAAGATACCTGTCCGGACGCTTGAAAACATCATCTACTTTCCCGATATGATGCCCACGTTTGCAGCACTCACCGGCAGCAACAAGCATCTGCCACAACACCTCAACGGCATAAATATCCTGCCTCTTTTCTATGGCAAGCAACTGGATACCGATCACCGGTTGCTCTACTGGGAGTTTCCCGGGGTACAGAGGGCGGCCCGTAAAGGTGACTGGAAATGTGTCACAACCAAGAGAGGTGCTCCTTTAGAGCTGTATAACATCAAGGAGGATATGGAGGAACGGCATAATCTGGCGGACCAATATCCCGAAATGGTGAAAGAGTTCGACAAGGAAATGAAAGCCATCAGGCATCCTTCTCCCAACTGGCCGTTGGATGGAGAATAAACAAGATACGAAAAGAAAAGGAGGAGTACAAAGGATAGAAGATACAATCGTATTCTTTCCCTTTGTGCTCCTCTTCTTTGTTTTCCTGACTTCAGATTTGATGAAGTCCTACGGTTCTTATTTTCCTTTTACTGTGGGAATTTCGGTCTTTTCCCTGACAAGCTCCCTCAATAGCCTTCATTCTGCTTCCACCCTTTCATCAGTTGGGTTTGACTATACGGAATGGCAAAGAGTGGTGCTGTCTTGCCATCGGCAAATTTCCATTTCAGGGGAGTGCCCTGTGTGCTGTTGCAATCTTTCACCACCATTCCGTTATCATTGGCCTGAAGCGTTGCTGACAACCCCGGAGTGCGGTGATTGAAATGAGCGACCATCACCTCGTTCAATCTTCCGGTGCGAATCAAGTCATACCATCGGTGTCCTTCAAAACAAAGTTCCAGCAGTCGTTCGTCTTCAATGGCTTTAGCCATTTCGTTCTTGGTCGCAGCAGTCGTGTTGTCAAGGCCTGCACGCGTCCTCACCAAGTTCAGCCACGAAGCAGCCTCGGCCGCAGCCCCGGCCTCATTGAGGCATTCTGCATACATCAGGAGTACATCGGCATATCTATATATGATGTTGTCGCATCCACTGGCGCACTTGGTCAGCCCTTGATTGCCAAAGTCATAATACTTCAATGTTGTCGGTAAGTAAGCATATCCGTTGGCATTGACCTTTACCTCGGCTGTTTGCTTCGAAATGGATTGGCGGGTGTCGTATACTCCGTCATACGTCATTTCCTTGTAACGCTTGTCATTAGGATGGCTGCGGAGGAGATTATACAACTCCCAAGTCATCAACAGGCAACTTGTTCCCTGTGAACAAGAGATGGTAGACTTTGTGCCATCGGCATAGGTGTAGCTGGGTTGTGTGCCGGGACTCACATTAGGAATGCTTCGTTTCATCAAGTCGTTGGCCACTACCGTAGCTCCATTGTTAAACTGTGCGGCGAGAATGATTTCTTTATTCATCGGTTTGTCTGAACCGTAGATGTCCGCTATCGAAGCCTGTAGTCCCAGTTTCCCGGTATTGGCATTAGCATAATTGATGACCTGTTGCAAGGATTTCTTGGCCGACACGAAGTCGTTGCGAGTCATGTCCACCTCAGCTTGCATTGTATAGGCAGCCAACCGGGTGGCGCGCCCTGACGAAGTACCCGCTTCATAGCTGTCAGGCAGGTTGGCAATGGCCGTAGCCAGATCGGCATTTATCTGCTTATACACCTCATCGACTCCGCTCCGTTCATAACCATAGAGTGTGGAATAGTCGTCAATAACAGTTGTTGTCAACGGTACGGGGCCGAACAGACGCACCAATGTAAAATAAGCATAGGCCCTGAAAAAGCAGGCTTCTCCTTCAAATCGCGCCTTATTGGCACTGCTCACATTGCCTGCCTTTTCTATGACATTGTTACAACGGTTAATCATTTTATAGCAGTCGCTCCATATCGAAGCGGTGATGCCCAATGTAGCATCCCACGTGCTTTCGTTCATATTGATGAAGTCGGTGGCATTGTTGATTTTATAATCATACGCCTCGTCCGTACACAGACTGTTGACATAGACAACATTCTGGCTCACGGTCTGCAAATAATAATACACATCCAGCAGGATGGTCTGCACCTCGCTCTCGTTCTTCATATAGGTCTCCATCTGCATGGAGTCGGAAGGATACCTGTCAAAGAAACTGTTGCTGCACCCCACAGTGTTTGTTAATGCTACTGCCATTACGGAATACAACAGAATGTCTTTTATCTTTTTCATCATCATGCCCTTTCTTTTAGAAATTTAAGTTTACTCCGAAAGTGATAACCCTTGAGATGGGATATCCGCCGAAATCCACCCCATTGTTGGTAGCCGAATTACCTTTGTAGTTGGCCTCTACCGAATAGCCGGGATAGCTGTCGAAAGTCCACAGATTCTGCACATTCATGCTGAATCTTACACTCTCTACACCTATCTTGCTGCACAATTTTCGTGGCATGGTATAGCCCAACGCGATATTGCGGATGCGCAAGAAATCGGCATTGTAGAGATAGCGGGTGGAAGGACTGATGTTTGCCCCCAGATTGTTGGTACCTGCCTTGTGGGAGAATCCGTTACCCGGTTGTTCTGCCGATCTCCAGCGATTGAGCCCCGACTCTGCCAGCACATTATCGTCGTAGCGGTTCAGCGTGAATGCTCTGGCCGCAGCATAGATCACCTTTCCGCCCACCTGTCCGTCAATCGTGACTGCCAAGTCAAAGTTCTTATATCCCAGTTTGTTGGTCCATCCGTAGGTGAAATCGGGCTGATAGTTGCCCACACACTGATAGTCGTTGGTGTCGATGACCTTGTCGCCATTGACATCTTCAAATATCAGGTCGCCTAAAGCCTCGGCTCCTTTCTTGGCATATTTCTGTAGATCTGCCTCTGTATTGAAAGTCCCAATGACCTTCAGCATATACATGTCACCCATGGGGCGGCCCACATAATTGCGAATGACATCGGCCCACTTGGTGCCTGCCTTGCCGTTGGCGAGCTGTTTCTGGTTGTTGGCCAGGGAGAGTATCTTGTTTTTGTTGAGCGACCAGTTGAAAGTCGTCTCCCAGTTGAATGTGCCTTGGAGCACCTTGGCATTAAGCTGCACTTCGATACCTTTGTTCTCCACCTCTCCGGAATTCATATACACACTTCCCGCAATACCGTTGAAATCGGGTATGTTGGCTGGCATCACGATATCACTCGTACGCCTGTACATGTCTACGGTGAGATTGATACGGTTAAAGAAGGCGAGGTCTATCCCCAAGTCCACTTGCTTGTTTTTCTCCCATCCCAGTTCCCTGTTGGAATATCCGTTAGGGTAATAGGCGGGAAAGGAGACGTTGCCAAACACGACATTGTGGTTGGTGTTGATGGTGGATATCCATGCATAGTTGGTGCCTATCTGGTCATTGCCCGTCACACCGTAGCTGGTGCGCACCTTGGCGATGGTCAACCATGAGAGCCGTTTCATCCACGGTTCTTCGGTGATGTTCCAAGCCAACGAACCGGAATAGAACAGTCCCGACCTGTTGTCGGGCCCGAACTTGCTGGAGCGGTCGCGACGCAACGAGCCCGACACGACATATTTGCTGTCGTAGTCGTAAATGACACGCCCGAATAGTGCGTCGAAAGCATATTTTGTGTTTCTCGAAGAGCCTGTCCACAGGTTGGCCCCCATCACGTTGGTGATGCTCGTGTTCTTGTAGGCCACGGGGTTGTCTGCATCCGTACGGTCGTCTTGTCTCACGCTGAAGTCGCTGTTATATTCGAAGTCATAGCCCAAGACAGCATTCAGATGATGCTTTTCGCCAAACATGCGGTCATAGGTGGCCGTGGTAGACCAATAGGTGTTGTAGCCGAATCCGGAGGCGCGATAGGCATCTATGGCCGAAAGATTGGGTGTAGACTTGTTGCCGGTCTCGTTAGCTCCCAACAGACAGGCCGATTGGTAGTAGTCGAGTTTCGTGGAATTGGTTGACAAGTCCACGGAGGACCGCACCGTCAGACTCTTGAGAGGCTTTATCTCTATATAGGCATTGGTGAGCGTCCTGATGCTCCACGAGTCATTACTGTTCTCCAAAAGGTTGGCAACGGGATTTCTCAACTGGTTGTTGAGCCCATAGCGCGTGTAGTGCTGCGCTATCTGCGTGTAGTCACCATTGGGCTGCCATACAGGCAGAATGGGTGGATAGGACAGTGCCTCGGCTATAACGCCCGTCACGTCTTCAGTGCCGCCGCCTGCCGGCTGCTGTGCCCGCTTCTTGGTGTAGGTGGGTGAGAATCCGACACCTATTTTAACATACTTGTTCAGTCTGGCATCGAAGCCCCCTTTCACGTTCACCTTTCTATAATAGGAGTTTAACAAGATGCCGTCTTCGTTCTGGTAGTTGACCGAAAAGTGGTAGGTCACATTCTCGTTGCCCCCCGTCACATTGGCATTAGCCCGATAGTTCAGGGCATTTCTGAATATCTCGTCTTGCCAGTCGGTATTGGCATAGTCACCACTCTCCCGGAGTTTGAGCAATCCCGGGAAGTTGCCGATGGTGCCATTATTGGTGCGGGCCTCGATGATCATGTCAAGATAGTCCTTGGAGCCCAAGACATCTACATAGCGTTGCACCTGATTGACTCCTATCTGGGTGGAGAAAGAAACCCTTGACTTGCCCGTCCGTCCGCTTTTCGTGGTCACTATGATGACCCCGTTTCCGGCCTTGGAACCATAGATGGCCGATGATGCTGCATCCTTCAATATCTGTATGTCATCTATATCGGTAGGACTGATGCTGTTAAACAGTTCGCTGTCTGTCGTGGGATAGCCGTCGATGACATACAAGGGGTCGTTGCCGCTATTGATGGAACCCGCTCCGCGGATGCGGATGGCAGGGGCCGCTCCGGGCTCACCGTTGACCTGTTGCAACGTGATGCCCGACGACATGCCTACGAGGCTCTGGGCCACATTGGATGTAGGCATGCCGGCTATCCTGTCACCTTTGACCGTAGAGATGGCCGTGGAAACCGAGCGTTTGGCGATTGCTCCATAACCGACCACCACCACTTCATCAATGGTTCTGTCACTTTCTGTCAAAACGATATTGACTGTAGATTTGCCGGTCACCGGCACCTCCTGCCGTTCATATCCCACGTAGGAGACGACAAGCGTTGCATGGTCGCCCACCTTGATGGAGAAGTTGCCGTCAAGGTCGGTCACTCCGCCATTGGAGGTGCCCTTCTCCATGATGGTGGCACCGATGATCGGTTCGCCGCTGCCGTCTTTCACACTTCCCGTAACGACCGATTGCGCATGGGCCCCGATGACTGAAAATACAAAGAATACCGTTGTCATCAACGATAGCCTGCACAAGGCAGGCCATTTCTTTCTGCAAATGTCTTTCATACTGCATTGTTTTTAGTTATTAGTGATTGTGGTTTAATAGATCGTAGTTTATCTCACAAATATATCTTCTGAAAGAAGACGAACCACTTGTTTTTTGATTTTTTGACACCACTTTTTGATACTTCCACAAAAATCGGCCCTTGTTTCTCGAATCGGAGCAGAAGTATCTCTTTCTGTGGTGGAGAGGGGAGCCGGAGTGTGGCAAGGTGTTGGCTTTTAGGGACACCTGCAGAAGTTGTCAAATAATATCACACCTGATTTGCATTCGGCCATTTTCCATCGTATCTTTGCTGTGGCAAGGGGAGTACGCGTGTGCTCCCCTTTTTCGTGGATGTTGCCGGCAGAGGTGCTTGCGGAGGCCGAATTGGGATGTGAAAGGGGCTCCGCAGGGTTGTGGATGGGCCTGAATCGCAAGTTGAGTGTGGCCCTTTGAGGATGTGAGTGTGGCCGTTCGGGTGTCTTTTTTCGTCTGTTTTGACATTTTGTTGCGGCTGAAGCAGGGTACTATACTTTTGGAGGTGATTTTTATGTCAAGTAAGGCGAAAACTTTCAAAAGGTTTTTTGGAGTTTTCAAGCTATACTTTCAGATTTATAGTAAATGGTGCTGAAAACTGCTGAATGCCACCTTTCTGTCTACGGGGAAATGCGCATTAGAAGTTGTGTGTACTTTCTCCAGCTTTCAATTTTTATTTTAACAAACGACCATTTGCCGATTTTTCATAACAAACCAAATGATTCTGACTACATAAAAGACTATCATGCGAATAAAAAATAGAAAAAAATCGGCTCTCTTGCTTGTTTTATCGGAAATATTGATTATATTTGTGGCGTTATCGAACTTAAACAACCAACCCCAACTCAAAAGTTATAACAAACTTAAATATAAACAACAACACAATGAATTATTTATTGCGACTAACCATGCCAATTCTGCTCGCAGTTTTGGCAACCACCGTGCGGGCCAATACCTACACGTATGAATTTACAAAAAAGGTGTTTAGCGGAAATGGCAAACAATCATTGGGAGGAGTTGAATGGACGCTCCAAACCGCTGGGGGCTATTTCGGCTATGACAGTAAAAACCAGAAAGGACAACAGTTTGGCAGTGGCAACAAGCCTGCTAAGACAATGACACTATCTACAACTGACATCCAAGGTACCATATCCTCCATCAAAGTGGAAACAAGCGGAGCAAATGGTATCAATGCTACGCTCAATGTCACCGTTGGCGGAGCAGCCTTTGGACAGACATACAACCTCCTGCCTAAAGCCTCTACCGAAGCCTCTTTCACAGGTTCTGCCGCAGGCGCAATCGTACTATCATACGCTCAAAAGAGCAGCAAAGCCATTTACATCAAGAAGATTACCGTAGAATACACCACATCGGGTGAACCTCCCGTGGTAACCAAGCCGGCTACACCAACATTCACGCCAGCCGGAGGTACTTACACCTCGCCACAATCAGTGAGCATCGCTACAACAACGACCGGTGCATCAATCTACTATACCACCAACGGCGAGACTCCCACAACAAGCAGCCATCTCTACGGCACTGCTATCACAGTGGATAAAAACACGACACTCAAAGCTATAGCATACGCCAATGGCATGGCAAGCGATGTAGCAACAGCTACCTACATCATGAATGGCGAAACGCCCAAGCCCACTCAAGAAGTGAACGGCCTTGCCGATTTGAGATCCGCTACAGATGGAACACTCGTAACACTTTACATCGCCGATGCCGACAATGCCCGCGTGCTCTTTGCCGGCAATGACGAGGCTTTCATCCGCGACAAGGATTGCACGGTTTGCTTCTCTGGTGTCAAGGCTAAGCCTGCTATGGCATACAACCAGCACGTTGCAGGCTACATCGTCGGCAAGAAAATGACCCAAAACGGCATGACCACCCTGCAAGCAACGGTTGATACACACACAGCTTTCCTCGTGATAGCTGCCCCGGTACAGGAGTCTGATGTGGAGCCTGCTGTCATGAAAGCCGGTGAGCACGCCACCCATCTTGGCGACTGGGTTACAATGAAAGACCTGACCATGAAAAATGGCAAGCTCGAGGCAAACGGACAGACCTATATGCTGAACAATGCCTACGGTCTCGATGGTAACTCGTTCTATCAGCAGCCCTACGAAGGGGCCATCGTAGACCTCTCGGCCATCGTTTATCCCACGGCAGCGGGCATCGAATTGCGCCCTATATACAATAAGGTGGAGAAGACGGAGGCTCATGATGTGGAGGCCCGAGACTTCCGTCCGCTCATCTATGTGATAGACGAAGCTCGCAACTTCACTTCTCCGACGGCTGACATTCCCCACGCCACCGTGCGCCTGCACCGCACATTCTCTCCCGACAAATGGAATACGCTCGCCCTGCCTTTTGCCGTAACCTTCGAAGGGGGAAAGCTGCGCAAATACGACAACGTGGACGGACAGACAATGAAGTTTGTGGAAGCCGCATCTGTGGAACCGGGCGTGCCCTATCTGTTCAAGCCGGCCACAGTCATTGAGAATCCCACCTACACCGACGTGACGCTCTCCAAGACCGAGGCCCGGAAAGTGATGCACGGCAGTTGCGGATTTGCCGGTACCTACAGTCCTTATACGATGAAAACTGACAAGACCGAACGTTTCCTCGGAGAGGGCAACAAACTCTACTGGCCCGACACCACGACTTCACCTGACGCTAACAAGATGAAAGGTCTGAGAGCCTACTTCATGGTGCCTGAAACGATGACGGAGGCCAAGGTCTCTATCGTTGGTGAGACTACAGCCATAGACAATGTGGCTACCGACCACCCGGCGGCAACGGCCAACGCCCGCGTCTACAACCTCAATGGACAGTTTGTGGGCATCGGAACAGCCGGCTTGCCCAAGGGTGTTTACATCGTCAATGGTAAAAAAATGGTTATTAACTAACAATCTGCTATAATGGAAAAGAAAACATATTTTGTCCCCAACACGAAAATTAAGGCCTTGGAGCTTGAACAGCATCTGGCCGCAGCCAGTCCCGACATTAATGACGAGGGTACTGATGTCCATTTCCCCGGAACAGGCGGTGGCGGCAATGCCAATGATGCGTATGGCAAGAGCTGGAGCCTCTGGGACGATGAAGATGAAATAGAAAACATGTATAACCATCAATAGGAATGAAGCGAATAATCATGAAAAAATATCTATTTTCACTGCTTTGCCTGGTCTTTGCGCTGGGCATAAGCGCACAAAACGACAAGAAGCCTAAAATCATCAAACTCAAGACGGGCTTGGAGGTGACCTTTGTCAAGGATCAGATAGACAGTGCCCGCATCGTGTTCGGCCCCGGCGGGCAGCAAGAGCCGCTTGGCATCAAGGTCTATGTCCACGATGCCGAACCGGTGGACTACCTCTATTCGCAAATCGAGGAGGTGGTATTCTTTGAACAAGAAGGTGAAACTCCCGACGAAGAGAATAAGAACAAGAATACCAAAGAAGATTTGGCTAAGAATCCAGAAGGTTGGAGATTGGAGTTCCCACGCTTTATTCAAGGGCGCGAGGCGACGTATGAAATAACCCATAGAACGACAGATTACGGTATAACATTCTCACTGGAATGGGATGGACTCAAAAGAGCCAACCGTTGGACATGCTATCAGCTCTATAAGGAAAACATGGTAAGGAATGTAGGACGTGTAGGTAAATTCAAAGAAGATGAGATGATTAAAGATCCCAAGCACCGGAGTACATTGGCAGACTATTCAGGAAGTGGTTATGCACGTGGACACTTGTGCCCATCGGGCGACCGTCTCTGCTCAAAAGACCAAAATGATCAGACATTCTTCCTAAGCAATATGCAACCTCAAATACCAGGACATAACAGTGGTACTTGGCAACAACTTGAGCGAAAAGTGCGCGAAGAATATGCCCCCCATTGCGATACTCTGTATGTGGTAAAAGCAGCAACCATAGATGACAACCACATAGAAGCTGAACACATTGGTTCTGGTTTGATCATACCCAAGTTCTTTTATATGGCTCTATTGGCATACGACAAAGCCAATAACACTTATCACGCATTGGGCATTTGGTCGCCTCATAAAAATAAGAGCAAACCTGAATACATCACCATCGACGAGTTGGAGAGACGCACCGGCATCGACTTCTTCTGCAATCTGCCCGACGCAACGGAAGAGAAAGTAGAAGCTGATGACAGTAGTGAGAACAAGGGATATTGGAATGTCACGTTCTCCCACGCACAACCATAACCGCTAAATAATCGAATGAGGCCGGAGCTGCTGCAGCTCCGGCTTTTTTGATGCCTTATAATATGGGGATTCACTGACGACAAAAGCAGCGCATGTTCGTCTATGGGATATAACTGTCAAACATGCGCATGATGATTCTTAAGAAGTTTTTTCTAATGGCTATTGCCATGCTTGCAAGTCTTTTTTCGCAAGCACATCCGTATAAACTATGGTATCGGGAACCTGCACAGGTGTGGACGGATGCTTTGCCACTTGGCAATGGCAGGCTTGGAGCCATGGTATATGGTATTCCGGCCACGGAGCGCATACAGCTCAACGAGGAAACCATTTGGGCCGGACAGCCCAACGGCAATGCCAATGCGAAGGCGCTGAAGGCCATTCCCGTGATTCAAGATCTGATTTGGAAGGGCGAATACAAGAAGGCGCAAGACTTGGCGACCTCAGATGTGATGTCGGCCACCAACTGGGGAATGCCCTACCAGGCTTTCGGCAACGTGTACATCTCCATGCCGGGCATGGGCAACTACACAAACTATTACCGCGAATTGAGCCTCGACTCGGCACGGGCCATCACCCGTTGGACGGCAAATGGGGTGACCTATCGGCGCGAGGTGATCACTTCGTTGGCCGACAATGTGGTCACCGTCCGCTTCACGGCCGACCAACGGGGCTGCATCACGTTCAATGCCTACTTCACCACTCCCCACGACGATATTATTATCAAGAGCGAGGGCGACGAAGCCACGCTGTTTGGCGTGACTTCCAAGCACGAAGGACTGAAAGGCAAAGTGCGCTTCATGGGGCGCATGGCGGCGGTGGCAAAGGGGAAAGGGGAAGGGGCCGTGACCCACTCCAAAGACGGAATTGTGTCGGTGAAAGGGGCCGACGAGGCTGTGCTCTACATCTCGATAGCCACCAACTTCAACAATTATAAGGACATTTCCGGTGACGAGGCCGTCCGTTCGGAACAAATTTTGCGGGCTGCCATGGCTCGCGATTATGCACAAAGCAAAGCCGAACACATCAGCCGATTCCGGCAGTTGATGCACCGTGTGACGCTCAACTTGGGTGAAGACCAATACAAAGACCTGCCCACCGACGAACGGATTATCCGTTTTGCCGACCACGACGACAACTATCTCGTGGCCACTTACTTCCAATTTGGTCGTTATCTGCTCATTTGCAGTTCGCAGCCCGGCGGACAACCGGCCAATCTGCAAGGTATCTGGAACGATAAACTCTTCCCGGCATGGGACTCGAAATACACCACCAACATCAATCTTGAGATGAACTATTGGCCGGCGGAGCCCACCCAACTCACCGAACTCAACGAACCGCTGTTCCGACTCATCCGCGAAGTGAGCGAGACGGGGGCCGAGACGGCTCGCACGATGTATGGCAAAAGCGGTTGGGTGCTCCATCACAACACCGACATCTGGCGTGTCACGGGAGGCATAGACCATGCGCAGAGTGGCATGTGGATGACCGGCGGGGCCTGGCTTTGCCGCCATTTGTGGGAGCACTACCTCTACACGATGGACAAAGACTTCCTGCGACGCTACTATCCGGTGATGAAGGGGGCGGCAGAGTTCCTTGACCAGATGCTCATTCCGGAACCGCAGCATGGTTGGCTGGTCATTTCGCCATCGGTCTCTCCCGAAAACAGCCATCCATCCAAAGACGGGAAAGTGGCCATCGCGGCCGGGACGACGATGGATGTACAGCTCGTGAATGAGCTTTTCCGTGAGGTCATGGCCGCCTCGAAGGTGCTTGGTGAGGATGCCGCTTTGGCCGCCCACTATGCCGAAAGGCTTAAACTTATGCCCCCGATGCAGGTTGGCAAGTGGGGACAGTTGCAGGAATGGATGGAAGACTGGGACGATCCCAACGACACCCATCGCCATGTGAGCCATCTCTACGGGCTCTACCCCGGTTGCCAAATCACGCTCTCGGGTACTCCCCGACTCTTCGATGCCGCCCGCACATCGCTCATCCACCGCGGTGACCCGAGCACGGGTTGGTCAATGGGATGGAAGGTGTGTCTGTGGGCCCGGCTGTTTGACGGCAACCATGCCTACAAACTCATTCGCAACCAACTGTCACTCACCGATGACCGCTTCGTCGCTTACGGCACCGACAAGAAGAAAGGAGGCACCTACCGCAATCTCTTTGATGCCCACCCACCGTTCCAAATCGACGGCAACTTCGGCTGCACGGCCGGCATAGCCGAGATGCTTGTGCAGAGCCATGAGGGCTATATCAACCTGCTGCCGGCCCTGCCCGACGCGTGGAAAGCCGGGGGGGAAGTGAAAGGCCTGATGGCCCGAGGGGCTTTCGAGATAGAACACCTTGCTTGGAAAGACGGTCGGGTGGTGCGGCTTGCCATCCGTTCCAACGCCGGAGAACCGCTGCGGGTGAAAGCCAACGGCAAGATGATGAGGAGGAAGACCCACAAGGGCCAAACGCTGACGCTCATCGGAAAGTGAACCAACGCTCCAAAAACAATATCAAAGAAGACATCGCTATGAAGAAAATCATTTCCATCTTCGCCCTTCTGTGCTGTTTGTCGCTCACGGCCGGCGCACAAAAGCCTTGGGACAACGGTCGGTTGCAGGTGTCTGCCAACCACCGTTATCTTCAGTTTGCCAACGGTCAGCCCTTCTTCTGGTTGGGCGACACAGGCTGGCTGTTGCCCGAACGGCTTGACCGTTCCGAAGCCCAATACTATCTACAAGTCTGCCGACGGGCCGGTTACAATGTGGTGCAGGTGCAGACGATGAACGGCGTGCCCTCTTACAACATCTACGGTCAGCCCTCGCTCATAGATGGTTGGAACTTCTCAGACATCGACCGCAAAGGCGTTTACGGCTACTGGGATCATTTGGACTACATCGTCCGCACGGCCGAACAAAACGGCATCTACATCGCTATGGTGCCCATTTGGGGCACACTGGTGAAGGAGGGGAAGATAGATGTGGCCGGAGCCAAGGCCTATGGTCGCTTTTTAGGCAACCGCTACAAGAACAGTCCCAACATCGTGTGGATGATAGGCGGCGACATTCAAGGTGACATACGTCCCGAGATATGGGAAACTCTGGCCACAGCCATCCGCTCGGCAGACGACCGCCATGTGATGACCTACCACCCCCGGGGCCGCTACACATCGGCCAAATGGTGGAGCAAAGCCTCGTGGATAGACTTCCACACCTTTCAGAGTGGCCACCGCAAGTATGGTCAGCGCATGGGCAACGCCGATTATCCCATCCCCGATAGCACCGAGGAAGATAACTGGATGTATGTAGACTCCACGTGGGCCTACCGTCCCTTGAAGCCTGTGCTTGATTCGGAACCGAGCTATGAGGACATTCCCAAAGGGCTGCACGATCCCAATGAGGCCCGTTGGCAGGCCCACGATGTGCGCCGCTATGCCTACTGGAGCGTGTTTGCCGGCAGTTGCGGCCACACCTACGGGCACAATGCCATCATGCAGATGCTCAAGCCGGGCTACGCCACGGGCTATGGCACTGACGGAGCCGAGAAATACTGGTATCAGGCACTCAACGATCCGGGCTACAACCAGATGAAGCACCTGAAGAATCTGATGCTCGCCTTGCCCTACTTTGACCGCGTGCCCGACCAAAGCGTCATCACCGGCAAGAACGGCACACGCTACAACCGGCTCATTGCGACCCGCGGCAACGATTATTTGCTGGTGTATAACTACAACAGCGTGCCCATGAAAGTGGATCTGCGAAAGATTTCAGGCAACCGGAAAAACGTGTGGTGGATGGATGCCGCAACGGGCGAACTGACCTTCATCGGCGAGTTCGACTCCAAACCCACGACCTTCAACCAACAGAATCCGTATCCCGGACAGGTTTGCGACGGTGTACTCATAGCCGTAGATGCTACCAAAAACTATATCGCCAAAGACCAAAAGGCGATTGCCGATCGCAGCATGACCGGTCGAAAGCGCGATTTTAACGAATGACAAGATGAAAAGACTACGCCTGCTGTTCATGCTCTGTGCCGCCTTGACGAGCATCGCTTCGTTTGCCGCCAACGTGGTCGTGAGTCACTTGACAACCGAGAACATGACCAACCCGCAGGGGTTGGGTACCACCGTGCCCCGCTTCTCATGGCAACTGAGTTCGGAGAAAAGGCTGGTGGTGCAGACGGCCTACCACATCATGGTGGCCTCCACGCCCCGGTTGTTGGAACGGGGAGAAGCCGATTTGTGGAACTCGGGGGAAGTGAAAAGCGACGCCCAACTATGGATCGACTACCGCGGACGCGCCCTGCAAAGTGGCGATGAGGCCTACTGGCGGGTGCGGGTGACCACCAACCGGGGGAAGACCGAATGGAGTGCCGTACAACGGTTTACCATCGGACTGCTCGGCGAAAATCGGTGGAGCGGTCGTTGGATAGGGCTGGAAGAACTGCAACCGGGCGAACGAAAAGGCATGTACACCCGACTGGCTGCCCGCTATCTGCGCAAGGAATTCAAGCTGAAAGGGCGTGTGAAGCGCGCCATGGCCTACGTGGCAGGACTGGGCGTGCATGAATTCTTCGTCAACGGCATCCGCATGGGTGGCCACCATGTGCTACAGCCCGTGCCGAGCGACTATCGCAAGACTGTCTACTACAACACCTACGACGTGACCGAACCGCTCAATGCCTCACATACAGCCTGTTTAGCCATTATGCTGGGCAACGGTCGGCTGTTCCCCATGCGGCAGGAGAAGCCCTATAAGACACCCTTTTTCGGCTACCCGAAGTGCCGCATCAATGTGCGCATCGACTACGAAGACGGTTCGCACGCTGTTTGGGCAACCGACCCGTCGTGGAAACTGACCGTCGATGGCCCCATCCGCGCCAACAACGAATACGACGGTGAGGAATATGATGCCCGCAAGGAAATGCCCGGATGGAACCGCGTGGGCTTCGACGACAGCCGGTGGCAGGAGGCCCGGCGATGTGCCGTGCCCGATGGCACGCTGCGCCCGCAACCCACCGAGGGCATGGTTGAGACTCCCTATCCGCATCGTCCCCGTATTGTCTCACCCATCGGCAATCACAAAAGCACGTCATTAAGACCTGCCACCCATCACCCATCACTTCTCATCCTCGACTTCGGACAGAACATGGCCGGTTGGATAGGCGTCAAGGTGCGCGGCAACAGGGGCGACACCATACGTGTGCGCTATGCCGAAAAACTCAATGCCGACGGCACACTCTACCGCGACAACCTGCGCAACGCGCGCTCGGAAGACATCTATGTGTGTAACGGGAAAGAGGCAGGCAGACTCTGGAAGCCCGCATTTTCCTACCACGGCTTCCGCTATGTGGAGGTGAGCGGACCGGTAACAGCCACGCCCGACGACTTCACGGCCTTCACCGTGAGCGACGAAATGGCGACTACGGGCCACTTCGAATGCTCCGACACCACGCTCAATGCCGTGGTGCGCAACGCATGGTGGGGCATCTACGGCAACTACAAGGGAATGCCCGTAGACTGTCCGCAGCGCAACGAGCGGCAACCGTGGCTGGGCGACCGCACCGTGGGTTGCCTCGGCGAGAGTTTCCTCTTCAACAACGAGCGACTCTACAGCAAGTGGATGGGCGATCTGGCAGAGGGTGTACGCTCCGACGGCGCACTCTCCAACGTCACACCGGCCTTCTGGAACTACTACGAAGACAACGTGACATGGCCGGCTGTATTCCCCTTTGCCTGCGATATGCTCTACCAACAATACGGCAACATCCGCCCCATCACGGAATGTTACCCTTACATCAAGAAGTGGTTCACCCACATACTTGACGAATACCGGCACGAAGACATCATCACCAAAGACAAGTATGGCGACTGGTGTGTGCCGCCCGAGAAGCCGGAACTCATCCACAGCCAAGACCCCGCACGCAAGACCGACGGTGCACTTATCTCCACAGCCTACGGCATCAGAGTGTTCCAACTGCTGGAAAAGTTTGCCCGGCTGCAGGGCATGGAGTGCGAGGCAGACTGTTGGAAAGAGCAACGCAGCCGCATGACGGCGGCCTTCAACCGCAAATTTCTCACGCTCAAGCGCGGCACTTCGCCCCGCCCCGGCCACGTGCTATACCCCGACAGCGTATTCTACGGCAACAACACGGCCACGGCCAACCTCCTGCCACTGGCTTTCGGCATCGTGCCCGACAGCCTCAAGGATGAAGTGGTGAAGAACGTGGTGACCAACATCATCACCACGGGCGACGGACACGTGACCTGCGGTGTCATCGGCATCAGTTGGTTGCTGCGTGGACTGTCCGACAACGGCTTTGCCGATGTGGCCTATCTGCTGGCCACCAACAACACCTATCCGTCGTGGGGATACATGGCCAAGAACGGAGCCACCACCATCTGGGAGCTCTGGAACGGCGACAAGGCCGACCCGGCGATGAATTCGGGCAACCACGTGATGCTCCTCGGTGACTTGCTCACGTGGTGCTACCAATACTTGGCGGGCATTCGTCAGGCCCCAGGGAGCACGGCCTACAAGCACATCGTCTTGCAGCCCTCATTCGACATAGAAGACTGTTTCCATGTAGATGCAAGCTACATGACACCCTACGGTCGGGTGGTCAGCAAGTGGAAGAAGACTCTTGAACGCGTGGAATGGCAGGTGGAGGTACCCGTCAACACCACGGCCACGGTGTACCTGCCCAACGGAAAGACCGAAGAGATAGGGTCCGGGAGCTACACGTTCGAGAGCGACATCACGCCAAAGAATCCTGCTATCGTGGAAGATGCGTTTCTCTACGAGTCGGCCGACTTCCCGCAGGCCCACGCTTCCACCATCACGCAACTGAAAAACGGCGACCTCGTGGCCGCTTATTTCGGCGGCACTTGGGAGCGCAATCCGAATGTCTGCATCTGGGTGAGCCGCAAACCCAAAGGTTCCGACCGTTGGGAGGCTCCCGTGCTGGCAGGCGACGGGGTCTACGAGTTGGGCACTCCCGATGCCGAACTGGCCGGCATCGACGAGAAAACCACTCCGGCCTCAGCCGGCCCTATCAAGCAGCGGAGGGGCGAACAGCTGAAAGACTACCGACAGCAGATAGCCCATTGGCATTACACCTACCCCCAAACCAAGGAGGAGGCTGCCGCCACCAAGCCCAAGAACATGCCCTTCAACGCCCGTCTGAAACGCAAAGCCTGTTGGAATCCAGTGCTGTTTACCATGCCCGACGGCGAACTATGGCTCTTCTACAAAGTGGGAGCGACTGTGGCCGACTGGACGGGATGGCTCGTGAAATCAAGAGACGGCGGGCGGACATGGAGCGACCGGGAACCTCTACCCAAGGGATTTATAGGGCCGGTGAAGAACAAGCCCGAACTTGTCGACGGACGGCTCGTATGCGGGTCGAGTACGGAGAACGACGGCTGGCGCTTCCATGTGGAAATACTCGACCTGAAAACCGGCCGTTGGAAATATGTGGGACCGGTGGAGGCGGAGAGCAGGGCACGCACCGACGATGTGGAACCGGGTTGCGATATGGTTGCCCCTGTCTACAAGCAAGGAGAAGGCCCGCGCCCCATCTACAGCATACAACCTTCCATCCTGCGGCTGAAAGACGGTCGGCTGCAAGTGCTCATGCGCACCCACAATGCCAAGTTGGCCACCTCCTTCAGTGCCGACGGCGGCGACACGTGGAGCCCGGTGACCCTCACCGAGGTGCCCAACAACCAGAGCGGCACCGATGCCGTGACGCTAAGGGATGGTCGGCACGTGCTCATCTACAACGACTTCGAGACGCTCCCCGGCACCAAGAAAGGCCCGCGCACGCCCATCAGCATAGCCCTCTCCGATGACGGCACGCACTGGCATCATGCCCTCACGCTTGAAGACAGCCCCATCAATCAGTATTCCTATCCCGCCATCATTGAGGGGCGCGACGGTAAACTGCACTGCGTCTACACCTGGCGGCGCCAACGCATAGCCTACAAGAAGATAGACTTGAACAAGCTGAAATAGTCCGTTGCAGCCCCAAAGCAGCCGGGGCGGTTCGTCGGAGCAATCGGATTGATTTGCCGAAGGGCCGTCGGGGAAACGGTGCAAAGCCGTTGCACGCCCCGTGCATGGCTGTTGCACGCCTTGTGCAAGGTCTCTGCACGGATGGTGCAAGAGCCACGCACCAAACCGTCGGCAGCCCGACGGGGAAACCATTCGGTTGCATTCATCAACAGACAGAACTCAAAACATGAAAAGAATATACGCCATCTTCATCGCCTTGGCAGTCTGTACGGCTGCCTTGCAGGCACAAACCGTCAGTATCATCACTTCCGGAAAGCCGAACAATAGGGTGGCCTACGCCGCCGAGTATTTGGAGAAAAAGCTGACGGCCTTCGGTTATACAGTCTCATCCCGGCGGGCCGACTACCGCATCAGGCTCTCCGTCACAGGCGAAAAGTCAGGAATGAAGAAAGAGGGCTTCCACATCAGCCGCAAGAAAGGTGACATCGTCGTGGAAGGCTACGATGGGGCGGGGGTGATCTATGGTTGCAGCGAACTGGCCGACTATGCCCGTCACCATGGCAATCTCGACATCGGAGACAGCCGGCAAAATCCGGAGATGGTGCTGCGTGGGGCCTGCATCGGTTTGCAGAAGACGGTCTACCTGCCCGGCCATCAGGTGTATGAATATCCCTACACGCCCGAAAACTTCCCTTGGTTTTACGATAAGCGGCAGTGGCTCGACTATCTCGACATGCTGGTAGACAACAAGATGAACTCCCTCTACCTGTGGAACGGGCATCCTTTCGCCTCGCTCGTGAGGCTGAAAGACTATCCCTTCGCCCTTGAAGTGGACGAGGAGACATTCCGGAAAAACGAGGAGATGTTCTCCTTCCTCACCCACGAGGCCGACAGGCGCGGCATCTTCGTTATCCAGATGTTCTACAATATCATCCTCTCCAAACCCTTTGCCGACCATTACGGGCTGAAGACGCAAGACCGCCACCGCCCCATCACGCCGCTCATCAGCGATTACACCCGCAAGAGCATTGCCGCCTTCATCGAGAAATATCCCAACGTGGGCCTGCTTGTGTGCCTGGGAGAGGCGATGGACACCTACGAAGACGATGTGGAATGGATGACCCGCACGGTGATACCCGGGGTGAAAGACGGTCTGAAGGCACTCGGGCGCACCGACGAACCGCCCGTGCTGCTGCGCGCCCACGACACCGACTGCAAGGCGGTGATGGAGGCTTCGCTCCCGCTCTACAAGAATCTCTACACCATGCACAAGTACAATGGCGAGTCGCTGACCACCTACCAGCCACGCGGGCCGTGGACAAAGATGCACACCGACTTGGCCGCTCTGGGCAGCACGCACATCAGCAACGTGCATATCCTCGCCAATCTGGAGCCTTGGCGCTGGGCCTCGCCCGCCTTCGTGCAGCGTGCCGTGACGGCCATGCACGACATCCACCACGCCAATGCGTTGCATCTCTATCCGCAATCGGCTTACTGGGACTGGCCCTACACGGCCGACAAACTGCCCGGTGGAGCCCGGGAGAGGCAGTTGGACCGCGACCGGCTGTGGTACAAGACATGGGGCCGCTATGCTTGGAACTGCCGGCGCGACCGGCAGGAGGAGAGGGGCTATTGGGACGAGGAACTGGCCTGCTGTTACTGTCCGGGCAACACGCAGGCGGCCGACAGCATACGCAAGGCCTACGACGAGAGCGGCGAGATAGCCCCGAAGCTCTTACGCCGTTTCGGCATCACCGAGGGCAACCGCCAGACGCTCCTGCTGGGCATGAGGGTGGGCCAACTGGTGAATCCCTACAAATACACCATCTATCCCGGTTTCTACGAGAGTTGCGGGCCGGAGGGCGAAAAACTCATCGAGTTTGTGGAGCGGGAGTGGCGGCACGAGCCCCACACAGGGGAGCTGCCGCTCGACATCGTGGCACAAGTGGAGGCACACGGCGACCGGGCCGTGGCCACCATTGATGCCGTAGCCGCACAAGTGACCGCCAACCGGGAGGAGTTTGGTCGGCTGCGCAACGACATGCACTGCTACCGGGAGTTTGCTTACAGCTTCGGCGAAAAGGTGAGGGCCGCCCGGCATGTGCTCAACTATAAGTGGGGAAAGGACATCGGAGAACTGGACAAGGCTGTCCCGCTCCTCGAAAAGAGTCTGGAACACTATCGCCGGTTGGTGGCTCTGACGAAAGACACCTACCTCTATGCCAACTCCATGCAGACGGCCCAGCGGCGCATCCCCGTGGGCGGAGACGACGGCAAGATGAAGCACTGGCAGGAACTGCTGCCGCTCTACGAGCAGGAGTTGGCCAATCTGAAGAAGAACATCGCCCGGTTGAAGGTGCAGGCCGCCGGCACTTATCGTGAGGTGGAAGAGACTGTCAGGCCCTTGAAGGCTGCCGGCGTGCAGTTGGTCGGCGAGGCGGAGACCGTGACGCTGACCAAGGGCGCACGGCTGTTCAGCGACATGGACAGCGTGGTGACCGACTTGGCCCCCGAGTTGCAGGGCCTGAAGGCATACCGCTTCAGCAGTGATCAACAGCGCAAGCACGGCACCAAGATAGCGTTTGTCTGCAAGAAGCCCGTCAGTTTGTTGGTGGGCTACTTCCGCGACGACCAGATGAAATATGCCAAGGCCCCCAAGCTGGAGACCGATGCTACAGCCAACGACTACGGACAAGCCGAGCCACAACTCACTTCCGCCATCCGCATAGACGGTATGCCGCAAGTAAACGTACACAAATACGACTTCCCCGCAGGCAGTCACACATTGCTTTTGCCCAAAGGCATCTTGCTGGTAACGGGCTTCACAGGCGACAAAGTGACGCCCCGAGATGCCGGTCTGTCGGGCGCGGACAAGGCCATCGACTGGCTGTTTTATTAGCACGCCGGCCTTTCCGTGGCCCCCAAAGGGAAGCGGAGGGCACCGGTCAGAAAACCCTAAAACCACAATCAAAAACAATTCATGCGCAAAAATATCCTTTCGCTGCTGTTTTCGACAGCCATCGGCATGTCGGCACAGTCTGTCTCCCAAACCACGATGCAGGCCGTCTACGAGGAGGTGAAGACACCTTATAAATATGGTATGGTGGTGGCTCCGGCCGACACCCATCACCAGATGGACTGCCCAACGGTGTTCCGGCATGGTGGAAAGTGGCTGATGACCTACGTGGTGTACAACGGCAAGGGCGGTCTCGACGGGCGTGGATATGAGACGTGGCTCGCTTCGTCGGCCGATCTGCTGCACTGGACGACACTCGGGCGCATTCTCTCCTACCGGGACAAAGGGTGGGACATGAACCAGCGGGGCGGCTTCCCCGCACTCATCGACTGGACATGGGGCGGTTCATACGCGATGAACACCTATAAGGGAAAGCACTGGATGACCTATATCGGCGGAGCCGGAACGGGCTACGAAGCCGTGCGCGAACCGCTTAACGTCGGTCTGGCGTGGACGAAAGGCGACCCTTCATACGCCCACGAATGGCGGTCGATGGTCGACCGGCCACTCCTGAGCATCCATGACAAGGGGGCGCAATGGTGGGAGAAGCTCGTGCAATACAAGAGTACGGTCTATGAAGACAAAGCCAAGACACTCGGCAAACGCTTCATGATGTTTTACAATGCAGGCGGTGTGAATCCGAAGAACAATCTCAAGGCCGAACGCATCGGCATAGCACTGTCCGACGACATGAAGCATTGGGAACGCTATGCGGGCAATCCCGTCTATGCACATGAGGCACCGGGCATCATCACGGGAGACGCACAAATCGTGAAGATGACCCTTCCCCACGCGGTCGACAACCGGGGCCAACGACTTTCCGGCCCGCTCTACGTGATGTTCTACTTCTCTGCCTATCATCCGCAACGCCGGTACAATGCCTTCAACACCTTTGCCGTGAGTACCGACCTTGTACACTGGCAAGACTGGACGGGCCCTGACCTCATCTATCCCACCAAAGCCTACGATGACATGTTTGCCCACAAGAGTTGCATGGTAAAGCACCAAGGCGTGGTCTATCACTTCTACTGTGCGGTGAACAAGGCCGGGCAGCGGGGCATAGCCGTGGCCACAAGCGTGCCGATGGGGCGGTCGGCTGTGGCGTTTCCCACCCCCGAAAAGGGTGGGAAGCGTGTCGTGACCGACCTCAACAGGGGTTGGACAACTTCACTACTTACCACCAACCAAGATTCTCTGGCCATGCCACCCGCCACACGCACCGTAAACCTGCCTCACAACTGGGACGACTATTACGGCTATCGGCAGTTGAAGCACGGAAATCTGCACGGTTCGGCGGTCTATACCAAGACCTTCCAAGCAAGAAAACGGCCCGGGCGGCAGTATTTCCTGCACTTTGAGGGCATCGGATCCTACGCTCGGGTGATGCTCAACGGCCATGCATTCTCTGACAAGCCCGTCCCCATGGGCCGCACCGTCTACACATTGAACGTCACATCTTGGCTGAACGATGGGGCCAACAGCCTGCGCGTGGAGGTCGCCCATCCCGAAATGATCACCGATATGCCGTGGGTGTGTGGCGGTTGTTCGGCCGAATGGGGATTCTCCGAGGGCAGTCAGCCGTTTGGCATCTTCCGTCCGGTGACACTCGAAGAGACCGACGAGGTGCGCATCGAGCCTTTCGGTGTGCACATCTGGAACAATGCCGCCTGCGACAGCATCTTTATCGACACTGAGGTGAGGAATTACAGCCGTGCGACGGTGGAAATAGAGCTCGTCAACAAACTCAACCGGGCAAGTGGAAAAACCTACTTTAGGCTCTCGGAAAAAACAACTTTGCAGCCGGGAGAGACGAAAACCATTCGTCAGCAGACGGCCATCGACAGTCCCCATCGCTGGAGTCTTGACGACCCTTACCTTTATCATCTGGCTACAATGATTAAACGCGAGGGCGGAAAGACAACCGATGAATCAGACACCGAGTTCGGTATCCGCAGCATCAGTTGGCCCGTGCATGCCGTCAAGAGTGCCAATACGTCAGTCGGTCAAGGTCCGGCAGCCGACACACATCGGTTTCTGCTCAATGGAAAACCGGTCTTCATCAACGGCACTTGCGAGTATGAACATCTTTTCGGAGGCAGTCACGCTTTCTCTCACGAGCAGATAGCTTCGCGCGTCAAGCAGATACGCCAAGCCGGTTTCAATGCTTTCCGTGAGGCCCACCAGCCCCACAACCTCTACTACGGACAGTTGTTCGATGAGCAGGGGATGCTTTTCTGGAGCCAGTTTTCCGCCCACATCTGGTACGACACGCCCGAATTTCGCACCAACTTCAAGGAGAAACTGCGCCAATGGGTCAAAGAACGGCGCAATTCTCCGAGCATCATACTCTGGGGATTGCAGAATGAGAGCGTGCTGCCGAAAGACTTTGCGGAGGAGTGTAGGACTATCATCCGCGAGCTCGACCCTACGGCCATCGACCAGCGGGCCGTCACCACTTGCAATGGCGGTGAGGGAACAGACTGGAATGTGGTGCAAAACTGGAGCGGAACCTACGGTGGAAGTGCCGACAACTATGCCCGGGAACTCAAGCATTCGGACCAACTCCTCAACGGCGAATACGGGGCATGGCGCACGCTCGGACTCCACGGGGCCGATCGCTATTCGGAAGAAGCATTCACCGGTCTGCTGAGCAAGAAGGCATTATTGGCCGAGAGTGCCCGTGACAGCGTGTGCGGACACTTCCAATGGCTCTTCGTTTCGCACGAAAATCCCGGTCGGGTGCAACCCGATGAGGCTTTGCGACGCATTGACAAAGTGGGACCGTTCAACTATAAAGGTCTGCTCACGCCATGGGAACAGCCCACGGAAGCCTTCTATTGGTACCGGAACCACTATGTGGGTACACCTGCCGACACGCTTACACCCACCGCCGCCGACCGCAACCGAGACTTGCTCAAACCGGCTGACGGTTACACCTACCTTTACAGACTCAACTGTGGCGGTGATGCCTACACCGACTCCTACGGCCATGAGTGGCTGCAAGACGACACACTCTACTCCGAATCGTGGTCGAAGAAGATGGGGTTGCCTCCTTTTATGGCCAGTCAAGGACATATCATTGATAGCATCCACGGTACGGTAGATGCTCCACTGTTTCAATATTTCCGTTGGGGAAGGCACGCACTGAAATGGCATTTCAGTGTGCCCGACAACCGTCTCTACCGCATCGAACTCTATTTTGCCGAACCGTGGTTGGGAGCTCGCTACGGGGCAGCTATCGACTGCGAGGGCGAACGCATCTTCGATGTGGCTGTGAACGACAGCGTGGTCATAGATAATCTCGACCTTTGGGCCGAGGCGGGCTTTGCCGGAGCCTTGAAGAGGGTGGTCTATGCCCGTGCGGAGAACGGACAGATCACCATCGGTTTTCCTGAGGTGAAAGCGGGACAGGCCGTCATCTCGGCCATCGCCATCGCCTCAGACGCTCCGGAGGCCATGCCCGTCAGACTGAAAACAACCTCGCGAAGCAAAACTTTTTGGACAGATCTTGGCCGGGACACCATTGCCCGCTATCCCAAAGAGATGTTGCCCAGGGATGTCGAGGCTTTTCCGGCGGTGCGCTATCAGGAGGCATCGGAGGCCAAAAAGAAGACAGGAAAGGCCCGGACTGCTTACCATGAGTGGACTGTCACTCCCGGGGTGGCACGGGAATATATGCTCCGTTTCCACTACAAGAATGTCACCGGCAGAGCCATTAAAAGTCATCTTACAGTCACCAATGCCCAAGGCGGTGTGCTCGTAGACAGGGAAATGACTTTCCCCACGACTCCAGATAAGTTCAAAACTATCGGCACCACAACGGGAACGCAAATCAATGCGGGCAGCTATCGGGTGAGGATAAAGGGTGCTGAAAATATTGAATTTGACTATTTAGAAGTACAATGATGAAGAAGTTCTTATTTCTAACGGTCTCCATTTGCACATTTTCCGTCTTTCAAGGAGTGTGTGCAGAGTGGGAAAACCACCACATCTTGGAGATAAACAGAGAGCCGGCAAGGGCTTATTTCATTCCATTCAAGCAACGGCCGGGTGATAGTCAGCTATCACTTGACGGCATTTGGAAATTCCGGTGGACGAAGACCCCTGCCGAACGCATTGTGGATTTCTATCGGCCCGACTACGATTGCTCCACATGGAAAGAACTGCAAGTGCCTGCCACCTGGGAGTTTAACGGCTACGGCACACCGATTTACATCTCCGCAGGCTACCCTTTCCGCATCAATCCGCCTTACGTGATGACCGAACCGCCGGCAGACTGGACTACATTCGAGGAGCGCAATCCCACAGGACAGTATCGCCGCACGTTCGAGTTGCCCGAAGACTGGATGCCTGCCACGGGCAGAGACGGGGCCGGCGGACAAGTGTTTTTGCGATTCGAGGGTGTGCAGAGTGCATTCTATGTGTGGCTTAATGGCCAAAAGGTGGGGTATAGTCAAGGGTCGATGGAACCGAGCGAGTTTAACGTGACGTGCTATCTCAAGTCCGGCCGCAATGACATCGCTGTGGAAGTGTACAAGTATTGTGATGGCAGCTACCTTGAGGATCAGGACTTCTGGCGCCTCGGCGGCATACATCGGGAGGTCATGCTCTATCGCACCCCCGACATCCAACTGCGCGACTTTACCGTGCGTACCGTCCCGCAGCAAGCAACCGGAGATCAGGAAGCCGCCGATTTGTCCCGTTGGCTGCTGCAAGTCAATCCGCAGTTGCGTGTCTTTGGTAAAGAGCAGGGGCGTGGTTATCAGGTGAAGGGGACGCTGACGGATACCGACGGAAAGACTATTGTCACCATGTCGGCCGATGCCGAGACTATTCTCGACCTCTCCCACAAGGCTGCCAATATGAATGAGTGGTTTCCACAGCGCGGTCCGATGAAGTTTGCCCGTATGCAAACAGAGGTGGAACGACCTCACCTTTGGACGGCTGAGACACCTTATTTATATACACTCACGCTCCGGTTGCAGGATTCCACGGGCCACGCAGTGGAACAGGTGCAGCAGAAAATAGGTTTCCGCACGCTGGAGATACGCGACGGCAGACTGCTCGTCAACGGCCGGCAAGTGCGTTTCCGTGGGGTCAACCGACATGAGTTCGACCCGCAACTGGGTCGTGTGATGACGGAGAAGATGATGCAACGTGACCTTCGGCTGATGAAAGAGGCTAATATCAACGCTGTGCGAACAAGCCATTATCCCAATGTGCCGCGCTGGTATGAGCTTTGCGACAGTATTGGCATCTATGTTATGGACGAGGCCGACTGCGAAACGCATGGTCTGAGAGGGACGCTCGCTTCCTCGCCCGACTGGACAGCGGCTTTCATGGATCGCGCCATTCGCATGGCCGAACGCGACAAGAATCATCTGTCGGTGGTGTTCTGGAGCCTTGGCAACGAGAGCGGATACGGCATGAACCACGCTGCAATGGCCGGTTGGCTCCATACTTTTGACCCGACACGCTTCGTGCATTACGAGGGGGCACAGACGCCTTACGAGAGAGCAAAGGCGGAAGACGGAACAACGGAAGTCTCCTCCCGGCAATGGACGGAGGCTACTTATCCCTACACCGACCCTGCGTGTGTGGATGTCTTGAGTAGGTTTTACCCCCGTGTGCGACAGGAATATCTCAATCCGGGCATGGCGGAAGGCTCAGAGAAGGAGCGGGCAGAGAACGCCCGGTGGGAACATCTGCTCGACATTGCCGAACGGACGAACGACAACCGGCCTGTACTTACCAGCGAATATGCACACTGCATGGGCAATGCTTTGGGGAATTTTAAGGAGTATTGGGATGAGATATACAGTAACAAGAGGATGCTTGGGGGATTTATTTGGGATTGGGTGGATGCCTCCCCCGGCCCCTCCGAAGGAGGGGAGTGCCTCGCGGTATTGGAAGGGATAAAGGAAAATCAAAGGCTTGAAAAGCTCACGGCATTAGAAAAGATAAAAGACAATCAAATATCTGAAGAGAAAAATACCCGGAAACTTAAAGAAACCCAAGTGCAAACACTCCGACAAGGCCTTGTCCCGCAAGGCACTCCCCTCCTTCGGAGGGGCCGGGGGAGGCTCTACGGTGGCGACTTCGGGGACAAGCCCAACTCCAAAGCTTTCTGTCTCAATGGTGTTGTCTTTGCCGACCGTACCACCTCGGGGAAATACCAAGAAGTGAAATATGTCTACTCGCCCGTGCAGACAGCCTGCCATGGCGATACTGTCTATATCATCAATCGGGGTAGTCACCTCACGCTCGATGCCTACCGATGCCGCTATCGGCTCATGGAAAACGGGCGATTGCGCAAGCAAGGCAGTCTGACCATGCCGGCTGTAGAACCGGGGGACAGCAGCATGTTGATGCGTATCGGTGACTTCGCTTTCTCAAAAGACAAGGATGTGCGGCTCAATTTGGAGTTTCTTCATACCGACGGGAAGCATATCGTCACCCAACAAGTGGCACTAAGTGACCGGTTGACAGCTGCGACGGCCATTGGCAAACGTCCGAAACAGAAAGTCGGTATGGCTGCCGAAATCATGAAGAGTGCCCGTCCGCAGTTTTCCCGTGCCCCGACAGACAATGATACGGGGTTCGGCAACTGGCTTGCCAAGGATTGGCGGACTCATCGTCTGGACTCTCCCAAGGTCGTGAACGTCTCCGACAGTGTAGCAGAATACCACTACGCCCACGGCTCTATCATGGTCACCACACACACAAAGACCCTCCCCCACGGCGGTATAGAACTCACGCAGCGTTATGACTTCCAAGGCGAGCTACCCGAACTTCCACGCTTGGGGCTGGCCTTGCAGCTGCCTAAAGAATATGAACTACTCTCGTGGTATGGCCGCGGGCCGTGGGAGAACTATCCCGACCGCAAGCAGTCTGCCCTGATAGGCTATTGGAAGAGCACCGTCACCGACCAGTTCACCCACTATCCCCGGCCGCAGGACAATGGCAACCACGAAGACTGCTCGCTCGTCGTGCTCCAGACCAAGGATGGAAAAACACTCCGTGTGGAGGCTGTCGATGCTCCCTTCAGTTTCTCCGCCCTCCACTATTCGGCTTCCGATCTCTATCACGCCGACCACGACTTCAAGCTCCCGAAGACCGACTACACCATCCTCAGCATCGACTGCGCGGTCTTGGGATTGGGCAATGGCAGCTGCGGCCCCGGTGTGTTAAAGAAATATGCCATTGACAAAAAGCGATCGCACACACTGCGTCTTGTAGTTTACAAGTAAACAAGTGGACGGGCAGACAAGTCAAGTGTCAACATTATCTGTGCTTGCACATCGACAACTCCTGCAAGCAACTCGTCTACTCTCCGACTTGGCTTGCCGTTGAACCCATCGTGTTCGAGTCGGGCAACAAGCATGATATGCCTTGCTGAACCCCCGATATTCGTAAAATCATCGTCCGAGCAAGTCACAGCAGTAGCCTTGCCGCTTAGGAATCGTTCTCGTTCGATGCCCTTGCACCATCCGCGCATGGCTGCCGCACCATCCGTTCAGAGGCTTTGCACGCATTGCGCAAAGCCTCTTTCGCAATTCCATACCGGTCGACTGGAGATTTCATGCGACTGCATCGGTTGCTTGTCTGTACCCAAGTCTCACAAGGCTGAGAGCAATTTTTCGAACGCATTTCGCATGATAAGAAGAGGACATAAATCGACAAAAACAAATGAGACATCACTGCAATAAAGAAGGGGAGGTCCGCCCAAATTCTATTTAAGTTTCTCCCCATATTCAAAACCCTTTAATGAATAAATGTAATAGTATTTCCCACCATTAAATAATATCATGATACTTTTATTAAAATATCCACTATTTGTATACGGTTTATACTCTACAATAATAGCCGGTTCTTGGTTAGACCCAATTAGATTCTTTGAAAATGTAGCCTTAATAC
>ENA-OXEE01000007-OXEE01000007.1-human-gut-metagenome-genome-assembly--contig:-NODE-7-length-154762-cov-20.8499_pt1 | contig 154762 bp, 118 predicted proteins | sample MGYA00249824_ERZ652242 | MGnify/ENA primary metagenome ERZ652242 (study PRJEB26925, sample SAMN05826943) | human gut metagenome | biome: ENVO:2100002; feature: ENVO:00000062; material: ENVO:00002003... | reverse complement strand
GCGGAAGACGGGACTCAAACCCGCGACCCTCAGCTTGGAAGGCTAATGCTCTATCGACTGAGCTACTTCCGCAAGTTGTGTGGGCAAAGATGGATTCGAACCACCGAAGGCGTAAGCCAGCAGATTTACAGTCTGCCCCATTTGGCCACTCTGGTATTTGCCCTTTAAAATTGAGAATTGAAAATTCAAATTGAGAATGAACCATTCGGCATTTCACTATTCAATTTCCTTGTTTTCTCAAATGCGCTGCAAAGGTACGATTATTTTTTTAATTTGCAAGCGAAATCAATCATTTTTATTGCATCAATTGCACATTCGTCTCCTTTATTGCCCAATTTTCCGCCTGCACGCTCTTCGGCTTGTTGCATATTATTGGTGGTAATCAGTCCGTAAATGACTGGAATGTCGCTTGTTGCGTTCAGGTAGGTAATGCCTTGGGTGGCTCCCATGCATACGTAATCGAAATGAGGGGTGTCTCCGCGTACCACGCATCCAAGGGCGATAACGGCATCCACTTTCCCGCTTTTAATTAGTTGGGCAGAACCATAGGTCAGTTCGAAACTTCCCGGTACGGTCTTTACCAAGATGTTTTCGTCTTTGGCTCCGTGTTTCTTTAATGTATTCAAAGCTCCGTTCAGGAGGGCATCGGTAATGTGTTGGTTCCATTCGGATACCACGATACCGAAACGCATGGCAGATGCATCGGGTACGGAATGGGTATCGTAATCGGACAGATTGTGAAAGGCTGTTGACATGGGGAATAGTTAATAATTAATAGTTAAGAATTAAGAATGGGGAGAGCCTTTTGTCATTCTGAACGAAGTGAAGAATCTCGGAAGCATTCGCTTGTGTATTCGAGATCCTTCACTTCGTTCAGGATGACATTTATAAAGAACATTTATTTGATAGATGCGCGTTCGATGTATTTATCGATGCTCATAGCTTGAATAGAATTCGCATATTTGGTCTTAATCTGCTTGTAGGCGTCTACGGCTTCAGCGTTTTTGCCTTGCTTTTCCAAGATTTGTCCGGCTTGGAGCAGATAGATCGGGCTTAATGTGGTACTGTTTGCCTTGTCTGCTGCTTTCAATAATGTAGCGGCTGCTTTATCCAATTGTCCCATTTGTGCATAGCAGTTGCCCATGGTGCCGATGATAGCAGGTGCTACCATGTAATCGTCTGCACTGAACTTGTCGAGATAGGTTGTTGCTTCTTCGTACTTGCCCAGTTGCGCATAGCAAAGTCCGCAATAAGCGTTGGCAAGGTTTCCTGCATCTGTACCGCTGAACTCGTCTGCAATTTTCAGGAAGCCCGTATATCCCAGGCTATCACCGTTCAGAGCCAGTTCGAATTCGTTGTTTCCGAAATATTGTTCTCCTTTAAATAAGGCTTCGGATGCTTTCAACTCGTTCGGTTCGCCGATGAAATGATTGTAACCTACAACGCCGCATACGATAACGACAATAGCTACTACAACACCAATAAACAGGTTCTTGTACTTTAACAGGAATGCTTCGGAAGTGTTCAATGCTTCGTCTACATTCAACGGATCATGAGTTTGTTTTTGTTTTGACATTTTTCTTATTGTTTTTTTATTATTTTCGTGAGATTTATTTTCGGTCAGCAAAAGTAGTTTATTTCTGTTTATAAACGAAATTTGCGGGCATGTTTTTTTATCAATCTTTCTTTTATTCGTATTTTTGTGGCTTAAAAAGGAGAATACGTATGTGGTTAAAGCGCATTTCTATATTGAATTATAAGAATCTGGAGCAGGTGGAACTTGCTTTTTCGAGAAAGTTGAATTGCATTATCGGGAAGAACGGAATGGGGAAGACCAATCTGATGGATGCGGTGTATTACTTGTCTTTTTGCAAGAGTGCCACGAATCCGATTGATTCGCAAAACATTCTTCATGAGCGTGATTTCTTCGTGATACAAGGTTTTTACGAAACGGATAACGGCGAGCCGGAGGAAGTGTATTGCGGATTGAAACGCAGGCAGAAGAAGCAATTCAAGCGGAACAAGAAGGAGTATTCGCGCTTGTCGGACCATATCGGGCTGATACCTTTGGTGATGGTTTCGCCCGCCGACTCTTGGCTGATAGCCGGAGGAAGCGAGGAACGGAGGCGGTTTATGGATGTGGTGATATCGCAATTCGACCGGGAATATCTGGACGCTTTAATCCGGTATAATAAGGCTTTGCAACAACGGAACGCTTTGCTGAAGGCTGAAATGGAGCCGGAAGAAGAGTTGATGGCTTTGTGGGAAGAGGCGATGGCTTCGACGGGTGAAATTGTATTCCGGAAGCGGAAAGACTTTGTGGATGAGTTCATCCCGGTGTTTCAATCGTATTATGCCTATATTTCGCAGGGCAGGGAGCAGGTGAGCCTGATGTATGAATCGCATGCGGCTCAGGGGAATCTTTTGCAATTATTGAAGGAGAGCCGCCAGCGGGACCGTATCTTAGGATATTCGACTAAAGGCATACACAAGGATGATTTGATTATGGAATTGGGCGATTTTCCGATGAAACGGGAAGGGTCGCAAGGGCAGAACAAGACGTACTTGATTGCATTGAAACTGGCTCAATTTGATTTTTTGAAGCGCACGGGAAACCGGACGGTGCCGATTGTCTTGTTGGACGATATATTTGATAAGCTGGATGCTTCGCGTGTGGAGCAAATCGTGAAGTTAGTGGCTGGAGATAATTTCGGGCAAATCTTCATCACCGATACCAACCGGGAGCATTTGGATAAGATATTGAGCGGAGTAGGCGAAGATTATAAGTTATTCGAAGTGGAGGACGGATGTGTTTCCGAACGGGAAAAGGAGGCTGAGGCATGAAAAGGAACAATACGGAGCAGGTGGGCGATGTTATCCGGCGTTTGCTTAGGCAAGAAGGATTGGAAACGCCTCTTAACGAATACCGGTTGATTGAAGCGTGGAAAGACGTTGTAGGTCCGGTGATAGTCCGATATACGCAGAATTTATATATCAAGAATCAGGTGCTTTATGTGCATTTGTCTTCTTCCGTCTTGCGTCAGGAGCTTTCGATGAGCCGGACGTTGTTGGTACGGAATCTGAATACCCGAGTGGGGGCACAGGTGATTGTGAACATCGTATTCAGGTAAGCGGGTCAATACATTCTTCCGTTTTCGGTCCATACTTCGTCCATGGGTATATCCAATGCATCGGCAGGAAGCGGCGTTTCGCGAAGCTGAAAATGGAAGCATATACCTATTTTATATAAGGAGGCTTTGTGCAAAAGGCGGTCGTAATATCCTTTCCCGCGTCCCAACCGGTTTCCTTGGCGGTCGAAAGATACGCCGGGGATAAAGGCGAGGTCGATTGTGTCCCATTCGTTTATCGGTTCTCCCGTAGGTTCTTCGATATGGAAATTTCCTTTAGTTAGGTTTTCTTTCCCCGTATATTTCCGTAGTTCGAGTTCGTCTCCTTTTACAACGGGCAGGATGATGTCTTTTTCCTTGCTCCATTTCTCTACAAATTCATGGGTCTGCACTTCATCGGGCAGGGAATAGTAGAGCAGGACGGTACGGGCATGTTGGAATCGCGGATGTTGTTCCAGTTGGTTTAATAAGCGTAGGGAGAGCCTGTTTAGTTCTTCCCGTGGATATTGCTTTTTCTTTTGGGCTATTTCGGAACGGATTTGTGCCTTGTTTTGCATGATGTGAATAGGATAATAAACACAGAGACACAAAGGCACAGAGTTTTATAAATTGAATTAATAGATTCTCTGTGTCTTTGCGCCTCTGTGTTCAATTTAATTTATAAAGATTCTTCTTCCGGAGCTTTCGGGAATGATTCCCCTTTCTCCAACACTTCGAGTGCCTTTAGTACGGTATTATCCGTTTTATTGCTATATTCGATGTAGGCTTCGATGCCTAACATGTTATAGATGATGTTCCCGTACAGGTTTTCATCGAATAATTTTTTCGATTTATACATCAGGATGTTCCGGCGTTTCAATCCCTTCTTTTCGGCATACGAAGCGAATTTCTCTAACAGGTTCTGTGTCTTGAGGTAATCCGCCATGCTATCGGGGGTGGTGTATTGTTGAAGTTTAGCCCGGTTCTTGTCCGTATAATCTAAGGTATAGCGGATGATAAGCCCGCGTGATGCAGCCATACGGAAGTAGGAAGTGAATCCGGTGGTATCTTGCGGCACGAAGATGTCGGGCATGATGCCTCCTCCTCCATATACCGTGCGTCCTAAGCGGGTGTGGTAGATTTCTTTCGTGTTTTGCTTGATGCTGTCCGCCGAGAAGAACTCACCGTGCTCATAGCGGGTTATCAAGTCCATTTGGTATTCCGAATCGTTCCCGTTTTGGTACGGTTTCTGGATGCATCGTCCCGAAGGCGTATAATAGCGGGCTATGGTCAGGCGGATAGCCGAACCATCGCTGAACTCAATGGGTTGCTGTACCAATCCTTTTCCGAACGAGCGGCGTCCGATAATTGTTCCCCGGTCATTGTCTTGAATGGCACCGGCGAAGATTTCGCTTGCCGAGGCTGAACCTTCATCCATCAATACGACCAATGGAATGCCCTGGCTGCTTCCTGTTCCGTTTGAAGTGTAATTTTCTCTGGGTGCTTTGCGTCCTTCGGTATATACAATCAGGCTATTCCCTGGAAGGAATTCGTTAATCATCTGGATAGCCGCAGCCATATATCCTCCCGTGTTTCCGCGCAGGTCGATAATCAATCCTTCATAATTGGCTTGGTTCAGTTTGGCAAGGGCAACAAGCAATTCGGGATAAGTGGTTTCTCCGAACTTGTTTACTTTGATATATCCGAACCGTTCGTTAATCATGTATGCCGCATCAATGCTTTTCACCGGAATATCTCCTCGCACAACGGAGAAATGAAGGATTTCTTGCTCTCCCGGACGATAGATACCCAGTTTGACGGTACTTCCCTTTTCTCCTTTCAGGCGGCGCATGGCTTCTTCGTTTGTCACTATCTTTCCTACAAAAGCCGAATCGTCCACTTCGATGATGCGGTCTCCAGCCAACATGCCCACTTTCTCCGAAGGTCCTCCGGGGATGACATTGTTCACGTGGATAGTATCGTCTTGAATGGTAAATTGGATGCCTACACCGCTAAAGCTTCCTTTCAGGTCCGAATTGACCGCTTCCAGGTCTTTGGCGGGGATATAAGCCGAGTGGGGGTCCAGTTCGCCCAAAATCTGAGGCATGGCTTCTTCCACGAGGTCATACATATTGACCGTATCTACATATTGGTCATCGATGATGCGCAAGAGGGCATTCAACTTGTTCGATGAGGTGTTGATGATGCCTAATTTATTTCCCGAAAAATGATTGGCATAGAATGTTCCAATCAGGATTCCCACCACTACACACAAGGCAAGCAGGAAAGGCATGAGCCGGTTTTTGTTATTGTTTGTCATACGCTTTTATTCATTAAGGTTTAAGTAAACCACTTCGATATTCGCACGTTTCAAGAGGTCCAGCCCGTCTTCCAGCCGGTATTTCTCTGCATATACCACACGCTTGATGCCTGCCTGGATGATAAGCTTGGCACATTCGATGCAAGGCGATGCGGTCACATAGAGTGTGGCGCCTTCGCTGCTATTGTTCGAGCGGGCTATTTTCGTGATGGCATTGGCTTCGGCATGCAATACGTAGGGCTTGGTCAGCCCGTTTTCGTCTTCGCATACGTTTTCGAATCCGGCTGGAGTACCGTTGTAGCCATCGGAAATAATCATTTTGTCCTTCACTATCAAGGCACCTACTTTTCTCCGGTTGCAATAGGAGTTTTCAGCCCAAATGGCGGCCATGCGCATGTAGCGTTTGTCTAATATTTCTTGTTTGTTCTCGTTTGCTTCCATATATGATTAGTTTCTGAATCCTACAGGGTAGAATTGGATGTAATGGTTTTTATCTATATTGAAAAGTTTAATGAGTCTGGAATCTCCCCGATAGAACTTGGCGTTGCTGATTTCATCGAAGAAAATCTCGTCCAGCCCGCTGGGAGTCCGGTTGGCACGTATGTTTATTGAGATGCTTCGGTCTTCTCCGTTTGCACTCCATGTACCGGTAAAGGTTATTGCGTTTCCTTGCCCTTCTACTGTTCCGTCTTCAGAGAACCGGATGATGTATTTCTCTTGGTCTTTGTTGATTTGTTCACGCTCGTCAATGGAAAGAGTCGATTCCCAGTTGTTATCGTCTTCCCAATTGCTTGTGTCATACGAGCTGCTCCAATGCCAGGTCTGCCCGCTGGCGAAGATTTCCATTACATCATCTTCGTTGCATCCGCTTAGCAGGATTGCCAGGCATATTCCGATGTATGAGATGTATTTTTTCATGTTATTCGATAATTCCGTTTCGTTTTAATAATGCGTCTATCGTAGGCTCTTGTCCCCGGAAACGCTTGTATAGCGTCATGGGGTGTTCCGTTCCGCCTTTCGACAAGATATTGTCCCGGAAAGATTGAGCCGTTTCGGTATTGAAGATTCCTTTCTCCTTGAATACCGAAAATGCGTCGGCATCCAATACCTCTGCCCATTTGTAGCTGTAATATCCGGCGGCATATCCTCCCGACATGATGTGTCCGAACTGGACGCTCATACAGGTCTCAGGCACCGTGGGCAAGATTTGGGCACGTTTCCATGCTTCTTGTTCGTAGGCACGTACATCGCCTTCGAATGGAGTGCGGCGGGTGTACCATGCCATGTCGAGCAGCCCGAAACTTACTTGGCGGAGGCAGGCGTATGCCACGTTGAAGTTAGACGAGTCGATAATCCGCTGGATCCATTCATCCGGAAGGTTTTCTCCTGTTTGATAATGCGTTGCAAAGGTATGAAGAAATTCTCTTTCTATGGCAAAGTTTTCCATGATTTGCGAGGGAAGTTCCACAAAATCCCAATAAACGTTCGTTCCGCTCATGCTTTTGAAGCGTGTATGGGCGAACATGCCGTGCAGGGCGTGCCCGAATTCGTGCAAGAATGTGGTCACTTCCGAGAAAGTCAGCAATGCCGGTTTGTCAGGGGTAGGCTTTGTAAAATTCATGGTCACCGATACGTGCGGGCGGCTATCAGTACCGTCGGCTTCCGTCCATTGCTCTTTGTAGCTGGTCATCCATGCGCCCGATTTCTTTCCGGCGCGTGGGTGGAAGTCGGCATAAAGTACAGCCAGATAACTTCCGTCTTTGTCATACACTTCGTAGGCTTTGACATTGGGATGATAGACCGGAATGTCCGGGTTTTCCTTGAAGATGATGCCATACAAGCGGGTGGCAAGCCCGAACACGCCTTTGATGACACGGCTTAGCTCGAAGTAGGGGCGTAATTCTTCTTCATCGAGGGCATACTTCTTTTGGCGGAGCTTGTTGCCATAATACGAGAAGTCCCACGGCATCAGCTTGAAGTCCGGTCCCTCGGTCTCTTGTGCCAAGGCTTCGATTTCTTCTACTTCCTTATGGGCGGTAGGGGTATAGGCTTCTAATAATTGGTCGAGGAGGCGATAGACGTGTCCGCTATCCTCTGCCATGCGTTTGCGCAATACGTAATCGGCATAGTCGGTATATCCCAAGAGTTGGGCGATTTGCATGCGTGTGTTCACCAGTTGCTTTACGATATCGAGGTTATTTTGTTCGTTATTGTGGGTGCACTGGGTGTTATAGGCAAAATACAGTTCTTTCCGTAAATCCCTGCGGGCACTGTATTTCATGAAAGGTACGAAGCTGGGGGCTTGAAGGGTGAAGGTCCATCCCGTTTCCCCTTTTTCTTGCGCCGTATGTGCCGCGGCTTCACGGACACTTTCCGGAAGTCCCTCTAAGTCTTCTTCTCGTGTGAGGTTCAATTCATAATTGTTCGTTTCTTTCAGGTGGTTTTGCGAGAAGCGCAAGGTCAGCGTGCTCAGGTCCATGCTCAGTTTGCGGAACGTGGCTTTGCCGGCATCGTCCAGGTTGGCTCCGTTCCGCACGAATCCGTCGTAGGTCTTTTCTAACAGGCGGTGTTCTTCGGGCGAGAGAGCCAGATGTTCGCGCCGGTCATAAACGTGCTTGATGCGTTGGAAAAGTTTCTCGTTCAGTCCGATGTTGTTGCTATGTTCCGAGAGTTCGGGCATGAGCTTTTCGGCAATAGCGTCCAGTTCATCGCAGGTTTCGGCGCTCATCAGGTTAAACATCACCGTGGTCACCCGGTCTAATAAGCCTCCCGATTGCTCCAACGCCACGATAGTATTGTCGAATGTAGGTTCTTCCGGGTTGTTGATAATGGCTTCTATTTCTTTGTCTTCCCGGCGCATGCCTTCGCGGATGGCTGGCTCATAATCGGGCAAGGTTATTTGGTCGAAAGGAACTGTCCCGTTCGGGGTTGTATAAGGTGTTAAAAAGGGATTCTTCATCATAATATATCGTTATTGTTCTGTTGGTTATATGCAAGTAGGGCGTTCATGTCGGGGATTTCTATTTCCCTCCGGCTAAGGGATGCCAGTCCTTGTTGTTTCCAGTCATTCAAAACCTTTGAGATGTTGATGCGTGTGTCATCGAGCAGTTCTGCCAGGTCTTCCATACGGACATGAAGTTTTTTATATCCCGAGATTGTAGTGCATCTCAAAAGCAGGAAATTGATGATTTTGTTTTGTGTATTTCCGATGTGCGCTTTCCACAAACGCCGGTAGAATGTTTGGTTGCGGTTGCAAAGTAAGTTTACGTAGTTGAGTTGGCAAATAGAGTATTTGCTTAATTCCGATACTACATACGATTTGTCAATGGTAATGGTATGCACGTTTCCTAGTGCAGAATAAGATGCGTTATATTGCTGATGCATACCGAATAACGAATAGGGTTCGATGACGTGTGGAGCGTCTAGTGTCTCATAAAGTGTATAATGGTGCGTTTTGTCTGTTGATTCAGACATGATTTGCCCTTGTAGAATAAAGGTCAAACCGTTGCAAGGATCGTCTTGTTTTGCGATATAATGCCCCGATGTGTATTTCTGAAAATGCAATTTTACTTTTTCCAATATGTTGGTAAAGTCTTCTTTGCAGAGACCTTGGAACAAAGGAAGCAATAAAAGTTTGTCGTACATACTGTTTTCTTCCATCTTGCTTTAACTTTATTAAGTTATTATTTTAACAGACAAAGGTAAACAATATTCTGATACGTGATGTGCCTTTCACCTTTTTTATATTTCGTGCGGCAGGAGTTTGTGGTTTTATAAACGCAGAGACGCAGAAACGCAAAGTTCTTTAAATTAAAAATTTCGTTACGAGGTTATGTCAAAATGAGAATTGCTTATCAAAAAGTAATGTCTAAGGGAACGAAGTGAAGAATCTCGTGTATATCCGCTTATGTATTCGAGATCCTTCATTGCGTTCAGGATGACAAAATGAAAGTGTTTTTTTATTTTGATACGCCCTCATGACAAACTTTCAACTTTTAATTTCTCCGTATCCTTTGCCTTCTTTAAAATATATTCTCCGCACTTTTGCGTCTCTGTGTTCGATTTCCCTCGCTTTCTTTCGCTTTTTCATTTCTTTCTACTATATTTGTGAACAAAAATTAAATTGACGGACTATGAGAGGATTGAATTTTCAAGAATTAATCAGCGCGTTTATCGTTTTGTTTGCGGTGATTGATATTATCGGGGCTGTGCCTATCATATTGGATTTGAAGCAGAAAGGGCGGGCGGTGAATGCTTGGCAGGCGACGTTGATTGCTACGGCGTTGCTCGTGGGGTTCTTTTTCGCCGGCGACATGATGCTGAAGTTGTTTCAGGTGGATATCGCTTCGTTTGCAGTGGCGGGCGCGTTCGTGATTTTCCTGATGTCGCTCGAAATGATATTGGATATCGAAATCTTTAAGAATACGGGACCGATTAAGGAGGCTACTCTCGTGCCTTTGGTTTTCCCGCTCTTGGCTGGAGCCGGTTCGTTCACCACGTTGTTGTCCCTGCGTGCCGAGTATGCTTCCATTAACATTCTAATTGCTTTGTTCCTCAACATGGGGTGGGTGTATTTGGTATTGAAGATGACCGACCGTGTGGAACGCTTGTTGGGGAAAGGAGGCATTTACATCATCCGCAAGTTCTTCGGCATCATCCTGCTTGCGATATCGGTCCGCTTGTTTACGGCGAACATTACTTCGCTCATCGAGCAGTTCCATTGATAATCAATAATCAAACGCAGAGGCGCAAAAACGCAAAGCTTGTATTTAGAGAGGGCAAAGAACACGGAAAAAAATAAGCCTCTGTGGCCTTTGCCTTCTTTATAGAAAAAATAATTCTCTGCGCTTTTGCGTCTCTGCGTTTGATTAATTAATACAGTTTCCCTATCAGGTCGCTTCGTCCGATGCGCCTTAGCTCGCGGATGATGTTCTGACGCTCTTCGGGCTTGTACCAGAAGAAGAACATGCGCTGGGCGAGCTTCTCTTTTTGCGTCTTTGCCGAGAAAACGGGTTTCAGCGTGTAGGGATGTATGCCCGTGTACCATGCTTCCGTGGCTACGGTCATTGGGGTGGGGGTGAAGTCTTGCACCTGTTCCAAGTGGAAGTCCAGCCGTTTGGTGATGACCGCTAATTCCGCCATGTCCTCTTCGGTGCATCCGGGATGGCTGCTGATGAAGTAAGGGATGAGTTGCTGGCGCAGGTTCAGTTCGCGGTTCAGGCGGTCGAAGATGCGTTTGAAGGCATAGAACTGTTCGAACGAGGGCTTGCGCATCACTTCTAATACCCGTGCGCTGGTGTGTTCGGGAGCCACTTTCAATCGTCCGCTCACGTGTTTCGTGATAAGCTCGCGGGTATATTCGGCGGTGCTCCGGTTCGTGGCAGGGTCTTTGCTTTCGTGCAAAAGCAGGTCGTAGCGCACGCCGCTTCCGATAAAGCTTTTCTTGATGCCCGGCAGGGCGTCTACGCTACGGTAGATGTCCAGCAAAGGGCGGTGGTCGGTGTTTAGGTTCGGGCAGATTTTCGGATGCACGCACGAGGGGCGTTTGCATTTGCGGCAGAGGCTTTCGTCTGTGCCGTGCATGGCATACATGTTTGCCGAAGGCCCTCCCAAGTCGCTCAGATAGCCTTTGAAGTCGGGCATCTCGGTGATGGCTTTCACTTCTTTCAGGATGCTTTCCTTGCTCCGGCTCACGATGAACTTGCCTTGGTGTGCTGAAATGGTGCAGAAGGCGCATCCGCCGAAACATCCGCGGTGGATATTTACCGAGAACTTAATCATGTCGTACGCCGGGATGCGTTTTCCCTTGTATTTCGGGTGAGGCAGGCGCGTGTAGGGCAGGTCGAACGAGCGGTCCAGTTCGCCTTGCGTCATGGGCGGGTAAGGCGGGTTGACCACCACCGTTTGTCCGTCCGTCTCTTGCCAGATGGGTCGGGCTTCGTATTTGTTCGATTCTTCTTCGATGTGGCGGAAGTTTTGCGCTTGCTTGCGTTTGTCAGCAAGGCATTCTTCGTGCGAGAAGAGGCGCAGGTCGGTTTCCGCGGGCTGGAAATCCTTGCGGGGGACGAGGTATGCCGTTTGCGGGATGTCGGTCGGCACTTCGGGCGACGCTTCCATGCGCCGGCACAGTTCCGTGATGGGTTTCTCGCCCATGCCATATATCAGCAGGTCGGCTTTCGAGTCTATCAGGATAGACGGGCGCACCTTGTCTTGCCAATAATCGTAATGCGTCAGGCGGCGGAGCGAGGCTTCGATGCCTCCCAACACTACGGGCACATCGGGGTACAGTTCTTTCAGGATGCGCGTATAGACGATGCTGGGATATTCCGGGCGCATGTCGTGCCGTCCGTCGGGCGTATAGGCGTCTTCGCTCCGCAAGCGTTTGTTGGCGGTGTATTTGTTGACCATGCTGTCCATGCTTCCAGCCGTCACGCCGAAGAACAGGCGGGGCGTGCCTAATTTCTTGAAATCGCGCAGGTCATCGCGCCAGTTGGGCTGGGGGACGATGGCTACTTTCAGCCCTTCTGCTTCCAAGATGCGCCCGATTACGGCAGCTCCGAACGAGGGGTGGTCGATATAGGCATCGCCGCTGAACAGGATAACGTCCGGCTGGTTCCAGCCTCTCAGTTCCATTTCTTTCTTGGTCGTGGGCAACCAGTCTGTCAGTTGATAGTTTCTCACTATGCTTGTCGGTTTATAATTAAACGCAGAGACGCGAAAGCGCAGAGTTTTTTTATTTTTTAGAGAAAAGCAAAGATGCAGAGGTATACGTGACGAACCGCCAAAGCTCTGTATGTTTTTACTTTCTCTAAATGAATCTTTGCGTTTTTGCGCCTCTGCGTTAGATTTAAAATTAGTTCAACGGTTCGTTCAGCACGTTGGGGCTTAGGCTTCCTTCTTTCTCGCGCTCCCACTTGATGTAGAGCTGGATGAGGTTGAACAGCCCGATTGCCTTCATGTTGTTGTGGTAAATCACGTCGATGCAGAGGTCGAGCAAGTCTTTGCTGTTCCCTTCCATCGAGGCGATAAGCGAGCGTACGTTCAGTCTCAGCTTGTCGAGCACCGATTCGTCTACGATTCCGTTGCTGTCTATCAGGTGCTGGAACAACGCGTATTTCTCGATGGTCTGCAAGTGCTCTTCCGATATTTCCAAAGTCCGTGTGCCGGACTGGTTCGCTTGTATGGTATACATAATCATTATTGTTTTAAAAGTTAATTGTAAAGCAAAGATAACCGTTTCTTTTGTATTCCGGGCATTTCCGTCCCGTTTTTTTCGCATCACAAAGATACGTTTTCTTTTCCGTACGGCAATGGATTTGGAACGGATGAGCGTAAAAATCTGTTAACGAATAGGCGTTTTATTTACTTGTTGGTTCGCAATCTATTGTATATGTGTAAAATATAGATAAGTGCAAACGACAACTTTTTTCAGTGCCGATATCTATGCTATCAGTGAAGGTGTCTACTGATTTTAGGAAAAGACACTCTAAGAAAACCGATTTCACCTAACTGTAATCTGTAATATTGTAATGCTGTAACGGAGAATCTGCATATATATGCATGAATTATTCTGCCTAACTGGATGCGTGAAAGAAAATAGTTGCGCCGTGCTGCGCAACTATCTGTTTATGGTATTGCATAATTCAAAACTTTTTCGTACCTTCGTAGGCGTAAAGCAAAGGTTTCAGATTCTGTCATCGCACGAGCAAATGCGGGGGCAGAGGGGCATGTTGGAAGCATCGGTTGCCGGGAGCGCTATGAGCTTTGTGCGGCGCGTGGTGGAAACGTTTGGGATGCGGGGCGAAAATCTTTTCTACTTGGCGCATAGTGAGTATTTTCTTGAACTTGGCGTAATAGGTTTCTTGCGTCTCGATGCGTTTCTTTTGGCATTCGAAACGGGTTTGCATCCGCTTGTCCAGTTCTTCATCGCTCAGCTCGCTTTTGCGCGGGCGTTCGGCAGGAGCAGGACGGCATTCTGCCATTGCTTGCAGGTATTCCTTGTAGAGCGGAAAGAACTTGGCTGAGGTTTCATCGTCAAGCATCAGTTCCTTGTCCATTCGTGCGGCTTGGCGTTCGATGCGTTGTTCGGGTGTGGGTTGTTGTCTTTTCTGTTCAGGCTTTTGAGCGAAAAGTGTGGTGGTGCACATCAGGGCACCCATTGCGAGATATACATACATTGTTTTCATGTTCCTTGAGTTTTTTAGTTATTAATTCTTTTAAGTCCGCTCCCTTCGTTTCCGGTACCGGGTGAAAACGAACGAGCTGTTTCGCGCGTTTACTATTCAGACAAGCGATGAAGGCTACCGTTTAATCGGTTTAATATATTTTAGCGTAGAGGCATGCGAAGAAGAAAGAATTGATAGAAAAACGTCTTCTTTGTCAGAATTCAGCTTCTCTGCAGAGGGTGAGCCGCTTGCCGGTCACGGGATGGACGAACGTAAGCTGGGCGGCATGGAGGTAGAGGCGTCCGGCTTTCTTGCCATAAAGTTCATCGCCCGCAATGGGACAATCCAGCCCGTCGGGGTGGGCGGCATGGACGCGTAGCTGGTGGGTGCGTCCGGTGAGGGGATAGAACGAGACGCGGGTCTTCCCCTCTTTCCGTTCGAGCACTTCGTAACGGGTCACGGCGGGTTTTCCGTGTTCGAAGTTCACCATTTGGCGCGGACGGTTGGCGTAGTCCGGGCAAAGGGGCAGGTCGATGATGCCTTCGTCTTGCTCTACCATGCCATCTAACAGGGCGGTGTAGCGTTTCCGTATCTCGCGGGTGGCGAACATCGCCTGCAACGCTTGATGTGTTTCCTTGGTCTTTGCCGCTAAGAGCAAACCCGATGTAGCCATGTCTAAGCGGTGGACGATGAGCGGACCGTCGGCTTCGGGATATTTTTCCTTCAGGCGGGTGTAAACGGAATCGGATGTGAGCTTGCCCGGTGCGGAGAGCATTCCGCATGGCTTGTTTACCACCACGATCCACTCGTCTTCGTAAACGGTTTCCAACTCACCGGTTTCCCGATGGGCTTTCTCTAACGGGTTGGGTTCCACTTCCAGTCCTGCTAACATGTGCCGCAAAATGGGTTCGCACTTGCTTTTGCATGAAGGATAGAAGTGCCCTTCGCGCCGGAGTTCTTCCTTCGGCGATTCTCCCACCCAGAACTCGCCCATTGCTAATGGATGAAGCCCGTGCAGGTAAGCGTATTGCAGGAGCTTGGGCAAGGCGCATTCGCCCGCTCCAGCGGGAGGGATGCCCTGCGGGGTGTCGCGGAAGATTTGGCACAGGTCTTTCGTTTCGCCTCGTGCGTTCAGCATCCGGAATTGGCGGAACAAGCGTTGCTGGAGTGCCGCCGAGCGGGTTTTCCGTTCGTGCTTCAGGGCTTGTATCTGGGTTTCGAAGGCGGAAAGGGAAGCCTTTCGTTCCTCTTCTTCTTGCCTTAGCTTTTTCTCCAAGCGTTTGTATTCGGCTTTTTGGAACTGGCTTTCTTTGATGAGCGCGGCTTCTTCTTCGGGCGAAACTCCTTTCTTCCGCTTTTCTTCGCGCGAGCGTTTGGCTTGTTTCATTTCCTCCTTTGCCTTTGCCAATGCTTCCCGATGGGCTTGTGTGCCGGCTTGGTAAGCATGTTGCAGGTGCAGGTAGGCTTCGTCTTTTTCCAGCGATTCGATGCGCCGGTTAATGGCGGATATTTCGCTTTCTTCTTGCTTGAAGAACCCGTCGGGACGCAAGAGGTCATATACCGGAGGCACGAACCCTCGGTGCAGGTTGCTTCCGGCAAGGTTTCCCGAGAAAGCCGCCAGATACCCCACGTTTCCTTCCGTGTCTCGTATCAGGAGCACGCCGAACATCTTCCCTTTGCGCAATTCTTCTTCCCATTTGGAGCGGGTGCGGAGATGTGCCTGCACCTCGTGTGCCGCTTCCTGCACCAACGGGTGAGGGGTGTAATGAAAAGGGAAAGTGAACGCCGGGGGCAAGGGAATGCCCTCGATAGAAGAAGCAAAACGGTGGATGTTGGGGTCGGACATAAGTATAGAATTTATTTTTGAATCGAACGCAGAGACGCAAAAGCGCAAAGTTTGTATTTTCTCAAAATATATTCTTTGCGTCTTTGCGTCTCTGCGTTTAATATAAAGCATCGTAATCAAATCATTTCCCGTTGGCGGCAGAAATATCCGCTGAAGATAGCGTCGATGTTCTCTATCCGTTCGCGGAAGATGCCGTAGACGGCTGAGCCTGACCCCGTCATCGAGGCATATACGGCTCCCAAGTCGTACATCTTGTCCTTGATAGCGGCTATATCGGGATAAAGGGCGAACACCGATTCTTCGAAATCGTTTTTCAGTTCGTCTTTCCACGTCTCTACGGGCTGGCGGATGATTTCTTTTACCGATTTTTCCGGATAGTGCGGCTTGATGCGGCTATAGGCTTCGTTGGTCGAAATTGCGTTTTGCGGCTTCACCAATACCAGCCGGTAATCGGAAAGCGAGCAGGTGATCGGCTCGAAGATGTTTCCGATGCCCGTGGCGAAGACGGGCTGGTTGCGCACGAAGAAAGCGCAATCGGCTCCGATGCGTGCGGCGTGTTCTTCCATTTCCTGCACGGTCAGCCCGATTTGGAATTTCTCGTTCAATAGCTTAAGCATGAAAGCCCCGTCGGCTGAACCTCCTCCCAGCCCGGCTCCGGTAGGGATGTGCTTGTACAGGTGGATGTCGATAGGGGGCAATTGGTATTTCTCGCGAAGCAAGAGATAGGCTTTTACTACGAGGTTGTCTTCGGGTGCTCCGTCGAGGAGGGTGCCTTTCACGTGCAGGCGGTAAGGTTCTGTTCCGTTCTCCAGCCGGTTTACTTCGAGCGCGTCTTGCAGGTTAATCGGATAAAAGACGGTTTCGATGTTGTGGTATCCGTCGGCACGTTTTTCTACTACGTTGAGTCCCAAGTTTATCTTGGCGTTAGGGAATGTTATCATGGCAATGTTTGTTTTTAATGTTTTGCCAAAGATAGGATAAAAATCAACGCAGAGGCGCAAAAACGCGGAGTTTTTTATTCGTTCACCACAGATTACACGGATTTTATCAGTTAATAATTATAAGTGAATAATGAATAACGAGGAATGATTCGAATTGCCGTTATTAACTTTTAATTGTTCATTATGAATTATCAAAATCTGTGTAATCTGTGGTGAAAAATACGGTACGTTATTTGTTCGGTGTGTCCCACACCTTAGTTTGCGTGCATTGCAGGTCAATCCACTGGTCTCCGCACTTCACTTTGAAATCGCCTTTCTCTAAGGTCCATTGCCCGTAATAGTTGACGAAAGCCAAGTCGCTTCCTTTCAATGTCATCGTTACGGTCTTGGTTTCGCCCGGATTGAGGGAAATCTTCTCGAAGTTGCGCAGGCGGATGTTGTCGGGGGTGCTGCTTGCCACGAGGTCTTTCGAGTAGAGCAGTACGCTTTCCTTGCCCGCCATGCTTCCCGTGTTGGTCACGTCTACGCTGAAGGTCAGCACGTCATCGGCGGTGAATTGAGGCTTGTCCACCTTCAGGTTGCTATACTTATAGGTGGTGTAGCTCAGTCCGAAGCCGAAGGGCCATTGGATGTCCATCACCGAATCGTAATTGTAGTTTCCGCCCATTTGCCCGATGTTCTCGCACGGCTTGTAGTCGTAAGTGGCGAGGGCATTGATGTGCTTCGGATAGGTGTAGGGCATCTTCGCGCTGAAGTTGGCATCTCCGGCAAGGAGGTTCGCCAAGGCATCTCCTCCGTAATTGCCCGGAAGCATGATGTTTACTACGGCTTTAGCGAGCGGCTCGATGTCTTTGATGAGGCGCGGGCGTCCTTCGTTCAGAATCAGGATAATGGGTTTACCGGTCTTAGCCAATGCCTTTACCAAGTTTTGTTGGTTTGCGGAGAGGTTCAGGTCGGTCAGGTTTCCCGGAGTCTCGCAATACGAGTTCTCCCCGATGCAGGCGATGATGACATCGGCATTTCGTGCGGCTTCTACCGATTTTTCTATCTCCGGCGTGTTCTCTTCCCACCAGTTATCGTTCTTATAAGGAGCGTAAGTTACGCCCGGCTCGTAAATGATGTTTTCCTTGCCGAACTTGTTACAAAGGGCTTCGTAAATGGTGTTGTATGCTTGGGCACATTCATCGGCACGGTGTCCTTGCCAGCTATACGACCAGCCTCCGTTCAGGCACCGCATGGAGTTGGCGTTGGGTCCTGCTAAGAGAATCTTCTTGCCCTTGGCGAGCGGAAGGATGCCTCCTTCGTTCTTGAGCAATACTTCCGATTCTTCGGCGGCTTGGAGAGCCACTTGTGCGAACTCTTCCGAGCCGAACTTCGGATAGTCTTCAGTGCTCCAGTAGGGCTTGTCGAAGAGCCCGAGGCGGTATTTCAGGCGCAACACACGTGCCACGGCATCATCGATGCGGCTCATGGGCACTTCGCCTTCCTCTACTAATTCTTTCAGGTAATCGCAAAAGCTCACTTCGTAAGGCACCATTGACATGTCGATGCCGGCATTGATAGCTATCTTGATGGCTTCTTTCTTGGTAGCCGCAATGTGGTCGCGTGTGCAGAGGTTATTGATGTCCGCCCAGTCGGTCACAATCATTCCGTCCCAGTTCAGGTCTTCTTTCAACCATTTGGTCAGGTATTCTTTGTTGGCATGGAAAGGCATGCCGTTGTCCACGCCCGAATTGACCATTACGCTCAATGCCCCTTGGCGGACGGCTTCGAGGTAAGGTGCAAAGTGCTTTTCGCGCATATCGCTCCGTGAGATAGAAGAAGGCGTGCGGTCCTTGCCCGATACGGGGACGCCATAGCCCATGTAGTGCTTCATACATGCCGCTACATGATTCGGTCCGATGTGGTTCGGGTCTTCGCCTTGAAAACCTATGACCGATGCTTTTCCCATTTCTGCGTTCACGTAGCAATCTTCCCCGTAGTTCTCCCACATACGCGACCAGCGCGGGTCTCGTCCGAGGTCTACCACCGGAGCATACGTCCAAGGGATGCATCCCGCCTTGGTCTCGTATGCCGAGATTTCGGCTTCACGCTTCACCAAGTCACGGTTGAAGGATGCGCCCATATTCACGCCTTGCGGGAAGAATGTGCCTCCGAGGGTATAGGTAGTTCCGTGTATTTGGTCTACGCCATAAATACAAGGTATGCCGATTTCCTTCATCGAAAGCTCTTGGATTTGCTTAATAGCCTCCGCCCATTTTTCTTTCGGTTGGGCGATGCTTAAAGGCACGTTCAGGAGTGAGCCTACTTTGTATTTCCCGATAACGGTATCCAGCTTGGCTTTATCCAAAACGAACCCATGTTTCATACTTGCTTCGAAGTCGGTCACTACATCAATGGTGATTTCACACATCTGACCTATCTTTTCTTCAAGGGTCATCTTCTGAAGCCATTCTTGGATGTTGGCTTCGATGACCGGGTCGGAAGGTATGGCAGGAGGCACGTTTTGTGCTCCTGCGCTCAAACAAGCTCCTGCACAAAATACAGAAGCCAATGCGAGTTTAGAAATGTTTTTCATGAACACTGAATTTATTAAGTTATGTATTACAAAAATAAGCGTTTCCTTTGATATATGCTGATACTTTTTTATCAAAATCCCGTATTCTTATCGTTGGAACCGGAATCGTACTTTCTCTGCAAAGATAGTTTTTTGAATATAAATACAAATGCTTTTTGATGCTAAGGTGGGCAGAGGTTACAAAAGGATACCTATTTGAAAACATTTCATACGCCCGCATGATAAAATGAAAGTTGGGAATTTACTGACTATTGTCATGCTGAACGGAGTGAAGCATCTCGGATACACTTACGTGGATGTACACGAGATTCAACTGTAGGGGCGTATTGCATACGCCCCGAATACACCTGCTTATCCATGTGGATGTTTTCGGGCGTATGCGATACGCCCCTACGTTTGCCACATTTGCGGATATTCCTAAAATTTAAACAGGCTCTTAGAAAACGATTGTTGTTTTTTCCCCTTCCGTAACCGTAAGTTCCAAGAAGTTTTTCACGGGGCGTTTTTCTCCGTTTACCGATACTTCGGTCACGCCTTCCGGCATCTTGATTTTGAGGTTCGGGTTCCAGCCTCCGGTGAGGATGACTTCAGCGGGCTTCCCGTCTTTCCATTTCATGTCTACCGTAGCTCCGCCACGCACCTTAAACCCGTACAGGCTTCCCGTTTTCCACGAGTCGGGCAGGGCAGGGAGCAGGTTGATGAATCCGTCCTGGCTTTGTACCAGCATTTCGCTGATGCCCGAAGTGCCTCCCCAGTTTCCGTCCATTTGGAAAGGCGGATGCGAACAGAACAGGTTGGGGAAGGTTCCGCTTCCATGTTCCGTGGGAGCGGCTTGCGTATAGGCGGGATAAAGCAGGTTGCGGAACAAGGTGTATGCTCGGTTTCCGTCTCCCAAGCGTGCCCAGAAATTGATTTTCCATGCCCGGCTCCAGCCCGTTCCTCCGTCTCCTCTCCGGTCAAGCGTGGCACGGCACGCTTCCGCCAGTTCGGGGGTGTGGTAAAGCGAGATTTGGTTTCCCGGATGCAAGCCATACAGGTGCGATACATGGCGGTGGTGCACATCCACTTCCTCATAGTCCTTGAGCCATTCCATCAGATACCCCTTCTTGCTGATTTGGTGCGGGGGAAGCTGGGTGAGGGCTTTATTTAATTCTCCGGTATAAAGGGAGTCGGTATGCAAGATACATGCGGCTTCTATCACATTGGTATAGAGTTCACGCACCAATTGTATATCCATGGTAGGTCCCATGCAGATACTTATCGGTGTACGGTCTTTCTTTGATGCGTAAAACTCGTTTTCGGGTGAGGACGTAGGAGCGGTCACCAGCCATCCGTGTTCCGGTTCGCGCACCATGGTAGAGTAGAAGAACTCCGAAGCCCCTTTCAATATAGGATAGATGTCGGCAAGGTATTGCCGGTCGCCCGTATAAAGGTAATGTTCCCATAGGTGTGCGCAGAGCCAGGCTCCGCCCGTATTAGTCGCGCCCCACGAAGGATGTTCGCCCGGAGCGGTATAGTTCCAGATGTTGGTCATCATGTGAAGCACCCAGCCTTTCGCATCTTCTCCATAGAATGCCTTCGCGCTTTCTTCTCCGCTCTTCACCAAGCGTTCCACCAAGGCTATCATCGGTTGGTAGAGTTCGGAAAGATTGCCCGGCTCTACGGGCCAGTGGTTCATTTGGATGTTGATGTTCGTATGATAATCCCCGTTCCAAGGTGTGGTGACCCCGTTCGCCCAAAGCCCTTGGAGGTTGGGCGGAAGGCTTCCGGGACGGGTGCTGCTTATCAACAGATACCGTCCGTAATTATAATAAAGGGCAGCCAGCGAAGGGTCATCCTGCGTTTGGAAAGCCTCCAGCCGCTTGTCGGTGCTTAGTCCGGAAACGGTTGGGTTTTCGGGCAAAACGATTCCCGCACGGTGGAAGAGCCGCTGGTATTCATCTATCGCCTCTTGCTTGGCTTGCGCTAAATCGGAAGCCAAGGCTTGGTCGAGCAAGCGTTGGGTCTCGGTCTGATACAGTTCGCCTTTCATATACGATGTGTTCGCCGATACGATAATCCATGCTTCATCGGCGTCCGAAACTTCGATAGCATCCGCATGGGTCTGCATCCGGCTCTTGTTTCCCATAAGCTTCACACCCGTTATGGCGGAATAGCGTACACCGTCTTTCCGCTCGTTCCCGCTATCCAAGGTACCTGCTATTTCCAGTTTCCCTTCGCTCAGTTTCCTCACGCTTCCCCGTTCGGGACGGCTCAAAGTGAGGCGGAATCCGAGTGCGTCCGGTCGGTCTGCTTTCAGGTGGATAAGCATCACGTCTTTGTCTCTCGATACGAAATACTCACGCACGTAGCGCGTTCCGTTTTTCGTGAAGGTGGTGTATGCCACACTTTCATCCAGGTTAAGCCAGCGCAAGTAATCCTCCTCCGGGCTTTCCGCATCGGGATAATCGTATTCGATGTACATATCGGCAAGCATCTGGAAACATCCGTACGTGCCTCCCTTTTCGGGCTTCTTGGGTACGAAGCTGGTGTACATCAGTTCTTGCGCTTCTTTGTTCTTGCCTTCGAAGAGGAGTTGGCGGATGCGGGGAAGGCTTTCGGAGGCTTGCGGGTTGCGGTAATCGGCTTCCGAACCGCTCCACATGCTGATGTCGTTCAGTACGATATGCTCTCGTGCGATGCCTCCGTCGGGCATCATGCCCAAGCGTCCGTTGCCTAACGGGAGAGTCTCTTCCCATTGTGCCGCCGGTTCGTCATACCATAAGGTTTGGTCGGTCCGTTTCAGAGTGGGCATCGGCTCTTTTCCGGTCAGGGCGCGGTAGATGGTTTCGGCGATGAGTTGCGCTCCGTATTTATTGGGATGCACATCGTCGGTATAGGCTTGCGGGAAATAAGGGCGCAAGGGTGTATTCAGGTCGATAATGGGCAAATGGCGTTCGTGAGCCACATCCTTGATGCGGGGAATGACTCCGTATGTGGTGATGCTATCGTTGATGCCCCAGTCTTCCCGTCCTCCCGGAACGGGAAGGCAAAGGTAGATTTTCGGATGTGAAGGCAAGGCTTCGAAGGCATCAATCATCGTGTTCAGGTCTTTCTTGAAGTCTTCTTTATGTACCCAGTTCATGGGCTTTGTATCATTGGTGCCCAACTTGATGGTCACAATATCGGGTAAGAAAGCAAGCGCGTCCTGATAACGTTGCTTGGACATGTAAGGCAGATTTCCTTTCATCATCAGGGTGTGTGCGCTCAGTCCGAAATTGCCTACTTCGTACCCATCTCCCAACAGGTGTTGGAGTACGGCTGGATAGCTTTCGGTTTCAGGATGTTTCAAGGCATATCCTTCGGTGATGCTATTGCCTATACAAGCCACTTTGATAATCTTTTCTTTGGTTTGCGCAAAAAGGCACATCGGGAAGACGATGAGCCAAGCGAGTAAAAGTAGTTTTTTGTTTTGCATACAATTAAATATTAGTTTAAGTTGCTTGCAAAGATAATCTTTTTTCTCTCATTTGAAAGGTTTCTTTGGATTTAAGATTAGGCATGATGTTATTAATTAGGGTATCGAATGTTTTGAAGCCGGCTTCGTAGGCGGATGAAGCAGGCTTCGTGGGCAGATACATACGGATGCGTAGGGCGATGAAGCCGTATGCATTTTTGTCAGCAGATAACTGACATATTGGCGTAGTTTCTATGCCTTTGTGTTCTTGTGCTTATCGGCTTACTATGTTTAGGGGTAAAGAATGATAATAAAAAGGGTATGCAAACAAAATGTGCCCTTAGGGGAAACAAATTCGCCCCTTCTTTTTTATATAAGTGTAATATATTTGCGTTGTCCTAAATGAAGAGGAAGGCTTTTGCCATGTTATACTCCGTTTTATTAGGACAAGAAATGAATGATTAAGTTTAACTATTAAACAATGTACCATGAGTAAACACTTATTCGGAAAGTGCACTTTCGTGCAACTGTGTTTTCTTGCAATGGCGATGCTATTATGCTTCCCTGCAAGTGGTGTGAGAGCCGCTCAGGCTTCTCAGCAAAATCTAACTGTTTCGGGTGTTGTTACTTCTGCTGCAGACCAATTGCCGCTTATCGGCGTTAGTGTGCAAGTGAAGGGGACAACTAATGGCGCTATTACCGACCTCGACGGAAATTATACCGTAAGCGTAGCTTCCGGCGAGACGTTGGTATTCTCTTACATCGGTTTCAAGACGCAAGAAATCCAAATTACCAATCAAACTACATTGAATGTAGTAATGGAAGAGGATTCGGAAACTTTGGATGAAGTAGTCGTAGTAGGTTACGGTGTTCAGAAGAAGAAATTGGTGACCGGTGCCACGGTGCAGGTAAAAGGTGAGACCTTGGCGAAGATGAACACCAATAGCCCGTTGCAGGCTATGCAGGGCCAGACTCCGGGTGTGAACATTTCTTCTACTTCCGGTCAGCCGGGCGAAGGCATGAAGGTAAGTATCCGTGGTTTGGGTACGGTGGGTAATGCTTCTCCGCTTTATTTGATAGACGGGGTAGGCGGTGATATCTCGACCTTGAACCCAGCCGATATCGAAAGCATTGATGTCTTGAAGGATGCCGCTTCCGCCGCTATCTACGGTGCGCAAGCCGCTAACGGTGTGGTTTTGATTACCACCAAGAGCGGAAAGGCGGGAAAGGCTCAGATTTCGTTTGATGCGTATTACGGTTGGCAAACCCAAGCCCGCAAGGCGGACATGCTGAACTCCAGAGAGTATATGATGATTATGGACGAGCAAGCGGTCAACTCGGGCAATGCGCCATACGATTGGAACTCGTTCGAAAGCATCTACGATGCGAACGGTAATGTGTATGATACTGATTGGGTAAACTCGATGTTCCAGAACAATGCCCAGACACAAAGCTATACCTTAGGTATTACGGGCGGTTCGGAAACTTCTACTTATGCTATGTCATTGGGCTACATGAGTCAGGAAGGTATCGTAGGTGGCAAGGATGTATCGAATTACGAACGTTATAACTTCCGTATCAATTCGGAACATAAGATTTTCAAGGATTCCGATTTGTTGAAGGTAGGCGAGCAGGTCAGCTTCGTTTATAAGATGAACAACGGTATTTCAGTAGGTAATCAATATAACAATACGCTTCGCGGAGCATTCGGCACTTCTCCGTTGGCTCCCATTTATAGCGACAATAACATTTATGATTCGCCTTATAACGATACGACCAACTCCGACTGGTATAATGGAGACGGAAACCCTTACGGAAGCATGATGACCAATAGCAATAACGAGAATAAGGATGCCACTTTCTCGGGTAATGTCTATGCCGAATTGCAACCCATCAAGAACTTGAAGTTCCGTACCGTATTCGGTGCTGTATATAGCACAAATGAATACCGTAGTTTTTCTCCGTTGTATCACTTCTCTATTTATAGTTTCAATGATACACGTACCAGTGCCGCTCAGAACATGACACACGGATTGACCATGACTTGGACCAATACGGCAACCTACGATTGGACCGTAGGCGAACATGCTTTCAATGCCTTGGTAGGTATGGAAATCAGCCGCTATAACGGTACGTATTTACGGGCTACAAATGGTATCTTGCGTGACGGATTCGATGATTGGGAACATGCATACGTAGATAACGGTACGGCTACCAGCACCGATAACGGACTGGGTGCGGCAGGTCATCCGAACGATGAGACCCGCACGGTTTCTTATTTTGCCCGCTTCGGCTGGAACTGGAAAGAGACCTATATGATTAATGCTACGGTCCGTGCCGACGGTTCTTCTCGTTTCGCCCGTGGAAACCGTTACGGTGTATTCCCTTCGGTATCTGCAGGTTGGACTATCTCGAACGAAGCCTTTATGGAAGACACGTACGATTGGCTGGACTTCTTGAAACTCCGTGTCAGCTGGGGTCAGGTAGGTAACCAGAACATTGATAACTACCAGTACACCGCCCCGATTACGTCAAGCAACACGCATTATATTTTCGGTAATCAAGTAGGAGCTGATGCCCAATCCGGTTATTGGGGTTCTTATCCGAGCCGTTTGGCGAATGAAGACGTAACATGGGAAACTTCCGAACAGACCAACATCGGTATCGATGCCCGTTTCTTGCGGAGCCGTTTGAGCCTGACCGCTGATTTCTATATCAAGACAACAAAAGATTGGTTGGTAGAAGCTCCGATTTTGGCTACGGCAGGTACAGGTGCTCCGTTCATCAATGGCGGTGATGTGAAGAATACCGGTATCGAATTGGCTCTGACTTGGAACGACCAAATCGGAAGCGATTTCCAATACAATGTAGGCATCAACGGTGCTTATAATAAAAATAAGGTAGGAAACATTCCGACCGAAGACGGTATTATCCACGGTGATACCAATATGTTGTATGACAATACACCGGAATTCTATCGTGCATCGAACGGTCATCCGATAGGTTATTTCTGGGGATATGAAACCGCCGGAATCTTCCAGAACAAGCAACAGATTGAAGATTGGAAAGCAGCCGGAAACGGTATTTTGCAAGCCGATGTACAACCAGGTGATGTCATCTACGTAGACCAAGACCATAACGGTGTGATTGATGATAACGATAAAGTGGATTTGGGTAACGGTACTCCCGACTTTACATACGGTTTCAACCTCGGATTCAGCTATAAGAACTTTGATTTTGCGATGAATGCTTACGGAGCTGTCGGAAACCAGATTGTACAGAGCTACCGTAACCATGCCAATAAATATTCGAACTATACCTCGTCTATCTTAGGACGCTGGACGGGTGAAGGCACCAGCAACCGCCTTCCGCGTGTAACGGAAAATAATATCAACTGGCAATTCTCCGACCTTTATATCCAAGACGGCGATTACTTGCGTATCAGCAACATCACCGTAGGATATGACTTCGCGAAACTGATTAACCTGAAAGCCATTAGCCAGGCACGTTTGTACTTCCAAGTGCAGAATGCGTTTACTTTCACGAAGTATGACGGTATGGACCCGGAAATCGGTTACGGTACATCCGACTGGGTATCGGGCATCGACTTGGGATATTATCCGCGTCCGCGTACTTACCTGATTGGCGTAAACTTGAAATTCTAATTGAATAATCTAAAACAATGAAAGATATGAATAACTATAAAATCTATATGATCGCATTGGGATTGGCTGGCATGGGATTAGCTTCATGTACTGCTGATTTCTTGGATGTAGAGTCGAAGGTAGAATCTACTACCGGTAATTTCTATCAGACGGAAAGTGATGCATATCGTGCCTTGATAGGATGCTATGACGGGTGGCAATGCACAAACTCCAATCCGGGCAATATCGGAGGCTTTTATATGGCATCGGAACTGATGGCGGACGAGTGTTTCGGAGGTACGGGTATTTCGGATGTGGGTAACTATCAAGTGGTAGACCGCTTCGACCAAGCCCAGTCGCCTTCTGAATTGAATATATTCGAACAGGATTGGATTTCGTATTATGCGGCAGTATACCGTTGCAATGAACTGATTGCGCACGAAGAGCAAATCGCTTGGAATAGTGAAGAGACAAGAGGCACTTACATGGGCGAGTGCCGTGCGCTCCGTGCCTTGTGTTATTTCGATATGGTCCGTTTGTGGGGGAATATTCCTTTGTTTACCGAGCCGGTGAATGAAAACCGTCCTCAGGTTGAGCCGGACGAAGTGTATAATGTCATTTTCAATGATTTGCTTTATGCTGCCGAAAACATTCCTGCTTCGGCTTATCCGAAGAGCGATGCGGCAAATAATGACGGGCATATCACGCAATATGCCGCCAAAGCCCTATTGGCTCGTGTCTATCTGTTCTATACCGGCTATTATGGAAAAGAACCGAGTGTGGAGGGCGTGACAAAAGCTTCTATATTGCAAGGTTTGGAAGATGTCATCGCTTCGGGTGAATATGCCTTGGTTCCGCAATTCAAGAACTTATGGCCCGCGGCTTCCACTTGGTGGGAAGGCAATGCCGCAAGCGGTTATACCCAGCAATCTACCTACGCCGGACGTGGAAATGAAGAAACGGTATTGGCTATGAAGTTTAATTATACTTCTGATTATAACGGCAATGCAGATGGAAACCGTTGGTTGGTCAATATGGGTATCCGTAGCATCAATGTCTATTGGACTCCATACGGAAGAGGCTGGGGAGCTTGTACGGTCAATCCGAATATGTGGATGGCATACAATACAGGCGATACGCGCCGCGAGGCTTCTATCATTAATCTGGTAAGTGAAGGAATAGCTGATGACCCGAATTACGAAAATGGTTATAAAGACCAGCGTGATTATACGGGATATACCGTTAAGAAATATACCACCCTCTCGAAATGGGAACAGAATGAATCAACCGGCGAATGGACTTTGACCGATGAGACTACCGGATTGGGTAGCGGTGGAGACTACATGATTTCCCAATACCAGGATTTTGTAGTGATGCGTTATGCTGATGTCTTGTTGATGGCGGCTGAATTGGGAAGCCCCAATGCTCAGGAATACTTGAATCAAGTACGCCAACGTGCCTTTACCGAAGAAGATGAAGAAGGTAACTTGGTATTGTCTACGTATTATCGTCAGGTATCTGCAACTCAAGCTAATATCATGAACGAACGCAGACTGGAATTTGCTTTCGAAGGCCAGCGTTATTGGGATTTGCTTCGTCAAGGCGTGGATTATGCCGCTTCTCAGATTGCAGGAAACACTTCGGTCGAGAACGGAGGCAATCCGGGTACGGTAAGCATCACCGCTTCGAATATTACAAGCAAGCAAGGTTTGTCTCAGATTCCGAACAATCAGATTACCTTGTCGAACGGGGTGTTGAAGCAAAATGCAGGTTGGTAATAACACTTAAAATCGAAACATTATGAATAAACTGATACATACATTACAAATGGCGTTAGCGGCAGTACTGATTGGTCTTGTTTCTGCTTGTACGCCTGATTCATACGATTTGGAAGCTCCGGATGTGGCTTCTGAGGACTTGGTAGAGGGTATTGCCTTCTCGATTACCCACGATTCGGAAAACCCGAATATCGTTTACTTAAAGAGTTTGATGCCTGCTAATTATCAAGTGTGCTGGGAACATCCCCAAGGACGTGCGCAAGGACCGGAAGTGACTCTGCAGATGCCTTTCGAGGGAGAATATGAAGTGAAATTCGGTGTTGAAACCCGTGGCGGTATTGTTTATGGCCCTACGGCTACATTTACCATTGATAGTTTCTATGCAGGTTTTGTAAATAATGACCTTTGGACTTATCTGACCGGTGGTGTAGATCAGGAAAAAGTATGGATATTCGATAACGGCGAGTATGGTTTTGCCGCAGGTGAATTGACCTACGCCGACCCATCTGGAACGGTGACATGGAACAATTGGAGTGCCAACTGGGATCCGGGAGTAGGACATACCGGAGACGATGTGATTTGGGAAAGTACCATGACGTTTAATCTGAAAGGCGGGGCAAATGTAACGGTGTTCAATTCGTCTTCCAATGAGACACAGACCGGTACGTTCATGTTGAATACGGATACGCATACCATTACCTTTACCGATTGCGACTTGCTTCATACGCCGAGCTGGACCGACCGTGCGTCTAATTGGCGCAGGGATTTGCAATTATTGGAACTGGACGAGAACCATTTGCGTATTGGTGTGATGCGTGATAATAGCGAAGGTCCGTGGTGGTTGATTTGGAACTTTGTATCCAAGGAATTTGCCGATAATTACGTGCCCGAAGACCAACCCGATCCCGAACCCACATTGCCTGACGGCTGGCAGGATATGGTATCGGAAGTCGTAACAACCGAAATCAAGTGGACCATGTCGCCCGATGTACCGTTCGACTGGGCAAACTTAGACGGAAGCCTGATGAACAACTTTACCGCAGGCAATTATCCCGACTGGGCTACGGTTGTAGACGGACTGGAAAACCTGAGCATGACCTTGAACTCGGCAGATATGACTTATACTTTCGAGATGCCGGACGGAACTTCTACTACAGGTACTTATACCTTGGATGAAGACGGTATTTATACCTTCGATGCAGGTGTTCCGACTTACCATATCGGCGGTGGCGACATCATGTTCGGCGCAACAGCAGAAAACCAGTTGCGTATCTTGAGCATCGAGACTGCAGGCGGTACCGTAATGGGTATGTGGCTGGGTCAGCGCAGCACGGATAAAGATGAGTATCAGGCTTATCATTTCATCCCCAATGCAGGCGGTGGAAGCGGTATGCCCGAAGCTACGGTAATTGCGGTAGACAATACGAAGATTGATTGGGGACACTTGGAAGAAGCAAGCAATAATTTCCGTGTGGAATTGTATAACCAATATGGTTCTACGGCATCTAATCAACCTTTCGATCCGAATGCAATCGTATTTGATTATTCAATGGACTTGACCTTTACGATTAGTGGTTTGACTGGTGCTGCTGCAACCAATTCATATACTGCTCAATTGATGTGTACGGCGAATGGCTGGTGGCCTACCGTAGGCGAAGGTGAGGGTATGACAACTATCCAAGGTGACGGTACATATACCATTCATTATAGCCCCTCGGCTGCTTACAACGGTGTCATTGTATTCTGCATCGACTTCTTGGAAATGTTTAGCGACATCGAGAATCCCGATGGCGTAACGGTTACGATTGATAATCTTTCTATTCTGTAATATTATAGTGTTATTGGGGTTGTCTTAAAATAGAATTGCCTATTAAAGTAATGTCATTCTGCGTAGCGAAGAATCTCATGTACATCAGCTTGTGTTTACGAGATCCTTCACTCCGTTCAGGATGACAAAATGAAAGTTGATTTCTATTTTGAGACAGCCCTTTTAAAAAATAAACCCATGAAATACATACGAAACTATTTAGTCCTGTTTTTAACTTTCGTGACAGGAACGGCGATGTTCGCTTCGTGCTCGGACGATGAAGAAGGCGGGTTTTCGGGCGAAACGAAAATCTCCGCTACCGAATTGGCTTTTGCCAAATCAGGTGGAACGCAAACCTTGTCTATTGCATCTGGAACCGAACCTCAGGTGACAAGCAATCAAGACTGGTGTAATGTGGCTTTTGTAAATGTGACCCAACGAGGCACTTATACGTATGATATAACTGCCGAAGCCAATACGGAAACCGAAGACCGTACTGCAACGCTTTCGGTCACGGCTGGGAGTTTTTCGGCTTCGGTACAGGTGACCCAAACGGCTGGCGACGGTTTAATTGTGGCACAAAACTCTTACGAAATGCCTTCGGCAGGAGGTTCGTTGGAGGTGACATTGACCACAAACGGCGATTATTCGTATACGATAAATGATTCGTGGATAACGGAAGCCGAGATGAGCGATGCCCGTGCCATGAGTGAATACACCTTGCATTTTACGGTATCCGCTAACCACGGCGCGGAACGTATCGGAACGATCACTTTTACCTTAAATGACCTTTCGGAGACTGTATCCATTGTGCAGGAGGCAGGACAAGGAGGACAGGGCGTATCGGGTGAGACTCCGTATGAGATAGCCGCAAGTCTCGGCTTGGGCTGGAACTTGGGAAACCAGTTGGATGCGCATAACAATGGGGTGGCTGAAGAAGGTTGGGGCAATGAACCGACCACTCAGGCTTTGTTTGACCGGGTTGCCGCAGCTGGATTTACTTCTGTACGTATTCCGGTTACTTGGTTGGGAAAGGTAGGCGCGGCTCCCGATTATACCATCGATGCCGATTACCTGAACCGGGTAGCGGAAGTGGTAGGCTATGCTGAAAATGCAGGTTTGAACGCGATTATCAACATCCACCACGACGGGGCGGATAGCCAGTATTGGCTGAATATCAAGAACGCCGCAGCCGATGAGACGGTAAATGAAGCCGTTAAAGCCCAACTGAAAGCGATGTGGACCCAAATAGCCGAACGCTTCCGCGATAAAGGAAACTTCTTGGTATTTGAAGCGATGAACGAAATCCACGACGGCGGATGGGGTTGGGGAGACAACCGTACCGATGGTGGTAAGCAATATGCTGTATTGAATGAATGGAACCAAGTATTTGTGGATGCTGTGCGCGCTACGGGCGGAAACAATACAGAGCGTTATTTGGGCGTGCCGGGTTATGTGACCAATATCGACCTGACGGTGGAGAATTTCGTATTGCCTACCGATGCGGTGCAGAACCGCCTGATGGTAGCCGTTCATTTCTACGACCCCAATGAGTTTGTGCTGGAAGCCACTGCATCCGAATGGGGGCATACCGGAGACCCGGCAAAGAAAGCTACGTGGGGAGATGAAGATAATGTGCGTACCCAGTTCGGGAAAATGAAGAGCGCGTTTATCGACAAAGGCATTCCGGCATATATCGGCGAAATGGGGTGTGTGCATCGGAACGATGCCCGTGCCGAATCATTCCGCTTATATTATTTGGAATATGTATGCAAAGCGGCAAAAGATTACGGCTTGCCTCCTTTCTATTGGGACAATGGAAGTTCTGGAAGCGGGGCGGAAACGTCTGGATTATTCAATCATGCAACGGGAGAAATGCTGAACAATGCCGAAGAAGTGATTGACGTGATGAAGCGAGGAATTTTTACGGAGGATGAATCGTACACATTGCAATCGGTCTATGACGGTGCGCCTCAATAACAATAGACAATTAATAGTGAATAGTTAATAATGAATAGTTAATAACGGTGGGCAGAGATATCTACCGTTATTAACTATTCATTATTAACTATTCACTATTCCAGTACCGGAACATTTATTTCTTCGTTATTTTCATTCCAGTCATCTATGGTGAAACTTCCTTCATCCTCTTCTTCCAGTATGTCTCCTATACTAAGGGAAAGGGTCAATTTGTTATTGGCTTCCAGTGGGGCATTCAGCTTTTGCTTGAATGTCTTTATTTGCCCGTTCTGAAGGGTAGCTAATACTTGCAGTTCAGGGATACCGAAAGAAGGGAATGTCATGACAATACCGTTGGTCATTTCTTTCCCATCGGTCGAACGTACCAGCGGAAATGCGATTGTACGGGAATTTCCTTCGGGTTGGGCAGTATAGAAATTCAACTTTTCCGCAATGTTTGTTACACGTATTTCAATATTGGTTATGCTATTGCTAAGTGCTTGACCGTCTTTCCCTTTTACTGATATTTTCAATCCAGATACGACCCGATGAAGAGCAGCGTCAAGGTCTTCTGTGCCGACGTTTACCGAACGGCGGGCATATACAAGGTCGAATGTGGGATAGTAAGTAGTGTCATTCGGATTCTTCAATAATGTGAAGTCTTGTGTGGCAAAATCGCCTCCGATGCTATAGCTCGGTTCTCTTACATTCGGATGGGCATAAATCGGTTCTGTGTATTGAGGGGTTCCCCAGTAAATCATGTCGTAAGTGCCTGCTGGCAAATTCAGTACCCGGTTGTTTTCATTCGGATATACTTCCCCGTCTTTTACGAAATAATAGCCGTAGAAAGGGGTTAGCTTTTGATTTACATAATTCCCGTAAAAAACGGAAGTACCTGTTGTACAAGGAGCGATGCTCAACACTCCGGTGAAAGGCTTATCTCCTTCACGGGTAGATACGTTCATGTATAAGGCTGGACTGATTAGGTTGGATGCCGTATCTTCGTGGATAGCTGGGGCTTCATCATCATGGCAACTTGTCATAAGTAAGGCAAATGCCGCTAAATAAATCAAATTTTTCATATTGTTGAGTTTTAAATAAATACATTCATACAACATACGGACAAGCGCTTTTGTTTTCGGATATAAGAAGAATTTTGAATGCAATTGGTTGAATTCCCTGTTTTAACCGTTTGGGATGGCTGATGCAGCCGGTTGCGTTTTATTTTTCAGAAGGAAAGATACAGATTCTGTTTGAAAAAAGGTGTGGATACTTGCTTTTTCTCTTTATTTTTGTTTCTTTTGTATTCGGAAAAATAACGCCTTTATCTCGGATAAGATGAAAAAACGGATTCTATTTGTTGTGATATTTTGCGTGACTTCGCTTCTTGCATTTGCGCATGATTATATGTTCCGCCATTTAGAGGTAGCGGACGGTCTTTCCAATAATACGGTTTATGCTATTTATAAAGATACGGACGGTTTTTTATGGTTTGGAACACGGAGTGGTCTGAACCGTTTTGACGGATATACGTTCAAAGTCTATCGCCATTTGGATAATGACCCTTATTCTTTACCGGATAATTGTGTGATAGGGATTCAAGAAACTCCAGAGGGGATGCTTTGGATAAAAATGGAGCGTTCGTTCGCTTTGTTTGATAAATCGGAAGGACGGTTTATCTCTGATTTGAAGGATTTTATGCAACGGTTGGGAAGCAATAGTGAAGTTCCGTCGAATATTTATGTAGACAAGCAGGGCTATACTTGGGTCTTTGTATCAGGTGAAGGGGTTTACCGTTATAAGAAAGATGAAAAAACGGTTTTGTTTTCTTTTCAGGAAACCCGCTTGCCGGTATCGGGGATTTGTGCGTTAGGCGAATGTCGTGAAGGGATTTTACTCTTGTATGACAATGGGCTATTAGTTTGTGTTGATTCTGAAAGTCTGGAGTTGAAATGGAAAAAAGAGGATATACCGTCCCAGCTCCCGAAAGGGAAATATGCCCAATTTCTGTTTTATACCGATGCCGATAATTGCATTTGGATTTATAGTGTGTTAGGGTTATGGATTTATGATGTCTCTTCCGGGCGTTGGCTGGAAGAAATGGCAAAACCTTGGCGTAACCAGCCTGATTTTGTACATTCTGTTTCACAAGACACACAAGGGCATATTTGGTTGGCAAAGGATTATAAAGGCATTGATGTATTCGATAAAAAAACGGGAGAAATCATAAGCCTGACCAGTGATGAGCAGGATGTGCGTAGCTTGTCGCATAATACGGTATATCATTTGTATGCCGACCGCAACGGTATTATGTGGGCGGGGACGTATAAAAAGGGTGTTTCCTATTATGGGGAAAGCATGTTCAAGTTCAATATGCAGGAACTGGGAGACATAACCTGCATTGAGCAGGAAGATGAATCCCGCTTGTGGTTGGGGACGAACGATAACGGATTGCTCTTATGGAATCTCCATACGGAGGAAGTGGAAAGCAATTATGCCGGTGCTTTGTCATCTAATCCGGTGGTGGCTTTATTGAAAGCGCAGGACGGGAAATTATGGATAGGCACATTTAATGGCGGTTTGTATTGTATGGACAAAGGGAGGCTTTCATGCTATACGGCGGCTTCGGATGGTTTGTTGAGTGATAACATTTGGGCTTTGGAGGAAGATAGCCAAGGGAATCTTTGGATTGGATTTTTGGATGCTGGTATCCAGTGTTTTCATCCGCAAAAAGGTGTGTTGGATACTTTCAGGACATCCGATTCGGGTTTGCCGGATAAAATGGTTTCTTCGTTGTGTATGGCTCCCGACAATACTTTGGTGATTGGTACGGTAGGTTTGGCGTTCCTGGATTTGGCGGATAAACGGATTAGCGGATTAGATTCTGTAGAAAATAATTTCAGTGTGAATCAGGTCTATTGCGATAGCCGGGGGCTGATATGGATTGCTGCATTGGAAGGGTTGAAAATGTATGACAGGAAGCGTGGGGTGTTGAATGATTTTTCTCAGATAACTGGAGAAGAAGTCACCATGATATCGGGCATTACCGAGGACCTGGAACATAATCTATGGATTTCTTCTACCCGCCAGATGATTCATCTGAAGGTATCTCAAACACAAGACGGGGAATACGTATTCGATTCCCATATCTATAATGATAAAGACGGGCTTCAGAATTGTGATTTCAATTTGAGGTCCATTAAAACGCTGGATAACGGAATGGTAGTAGCTGGAGGGCTTTACGGGCTGAATCTGTTTAATCCGGATAAGATTCATTACAATCGGATATTGCCGAAAGTGTTGTTGGCGGATTTGTTTTTGTTGGGGAAGAAGGTGGAAGTTGGTGTTGAATATGACGGGAATATGATATTGGAGAAGGAATTGAACGAGACACGCAAGATAGAGTTAAGCCATAAACAGAATATTTTTACACTGGAATTGGCTACAGATAATTTCAGCTTGCCCGAAAAGACGCAATATGTGTACAAATTGGAAGGTACGGGCAATGATTGGCTGGCTTTGCCAGTAGGTATTCATCAGATTAATTTTACCAATCTTTCTCCGGGCATTTATGTCTTGCAAGTGAAGGCTATAAATAGCGATGGATATGAAGGAGAGGAAGTGACCCGTTTGAAGATTGTGGTTCATCCTCCGTTTTGGATGTCGTGGTGGGCTTATTTATGCTATACTTTTATTATAATATGTGTTTTGCTTTTTGCCCGCCGGATAATATTGAAACGTGAGCGTGAGAAATTCCAAATGCAACAAATCGAGCAGGAGGCGGAAAGAAAAGAGGAAATTAACCAAATGAAATTCCGTTTCTTCACCAATATCAGCCACGAGTTGCGCACGCCTTTGACGTTGATTATTGCTCCATTGGAAGAGTTGTTGAAGAAGCCGGAGAATGATGCGCAAAAGAATACGTTGCAATTGATGTACCGCAATGCGCAACGCTTGCTGATGTTGGTCAACCAGTTGCTTGATTTCCGGAAAGGGGAAATGAGCGGTCATCATTTATTCCTGTCCGAAGGAGATATTATTGCTTATATTCACGAAGTCTGCAATTCTTTCCTTCTGATGGCGGATAAGAAACACATTCAGTTCTCGTTCTTTTCGAGTGTGGAATCGTTTTCGATGGCTTTCGATGCCGATAAGATAGGGAAAGTGGTAATGAACTTGCTTTCCAATGCATTTAAGTTCACTCCAGAAGGAGGACGTGTGACCATTATGTTGGAATATATAGAAGGAGAGAAAGAGGCATTGGAAATCAAAGTGTCGGATACAGGTATCGGTATTCCAGATAGCGAAAAAGAACACATCTTCGACCGTTTTTATCAAACAGAGCATAAAGGCATGGAAGAAACGACGGGAAGCGGTATCGGATTGAGTTTGGTGCGTGATTTTGTCCGTTTGCATGAAGGAACGGTAGAGGTGTTCGACAATATCGGCACAGGGGCGGTATTTGTTGTGCATTTACCGGTGAAGCATGTGGATGTAAAGGCTGAATTGCCCAAACCTTCATTGATTCCGCAGGTTGAAGACGAGAATCAAGAAACGGATATAGAATCAACAGACCGAAGTAATTTCCCATTGGTATTGGTGGTAGATGATAACGAAGATTTCCGTTTATTCATGCGGCATAGCCTTGAATTGCAATATCGGGTATTGTTGGCTTCGAATGGAGAAGAAGCATGGGAAAAGGTACAAAACGAGCATCCTGATTTGGTCATTAGCGATGTGATGATGCCGGGTATGGACGGAAATGAATTGTGTAAATTAATAAAGGAAGATAAACAGACTGCATATATTCCGGTGATTTTGCTTACGGCGCGTCAAGCGGTAGAGTCGAAAGTGAAAGGGCTTCAGATTGGAGCAGATGATTATGTGACCAAGCCTTTTAATATGACCATACTTGTGCTCCGTATCCGTAAATTGATTGAATTGAGCCGGTATCGGCAAGCGACTCAAGCCACAATAGACCTTGCGCCAAGTGATATTGTTATTACTTCATTGGATGAGAAACTGATTGAAAAAGCCATTAAATATGTAGAGGATAATATTTCGCGAAGCGATTTATCGGTAGAAGAGTTGAGTCGTGCATTAGGTATGAGCCGTGTGCATTTATATAAGAAATTGTTGCAGATTACCGGTAAGAGTCCGATAGAGTTTATACGTGTCATTCGCTTGAAACGGGCAGCCCAATTGTTGCGCGAAAGCCAGTTGCATGTATCCGAAGTTGCATACGAAGTCGGGTTTAATAATCCGAAATATTTTAGCCGGCATTTTAAGGACGAGTTTGGTGTTTTACCCTCTGCTTATCAGGAAAAAGAGGGAAAATAACAAATGATACCCAACCCGGAAACAAATGAAACATGAATGGATGAAATATTGTCCTTGTATAAAACATTTGGAATCATTATTTAAGAATGCAATGATTATCTTTGTAATCAAAGAATTTATTGTTTAACTTTAAACATCAGTTGGGTATATGATGAAAATGAAAAACATTTCTTATTGTCTGTTCGCCGGCTTGTTGCTTGGAGCTTGTTCCGGCGGTGTGTATGAAAAGACAGAGAATGGAGTGATTGTAAAAGTTCAGCAAAAGGGAGATACGGGTACGCGCCTGGTCCGTTTGCAGGTAATGGGCGAAAAGCTCATTCATGTCTCGGCAACTCCAGATAAGAAGTTTGCCGATCCGCAAAGTTTGATAATTGTTCCTAGGGCAGAACAAACACCGTTTACGGTGGCTCAGCAGGGCGATACCGTTACGGTGTCTACCGATGAGGTGCGTGCCTCGGTGTTGGCATCGACCGGCGAGGTATGGTTTACCGATGAAGACGGGAATCTGATTTTGCAAGAGAACAAAGGGGGAGGGAAGACCTTTATCCCGATAGAGGTGGAAGGCACACGGGGATATACTGTCCGCCAAGTGTTCGAATCGCCCGATGACGAAGCGTTCTACGGCTTGGGGCAGCATCAGGCGGATGAGTTCAACTACAAGGGCAAGAACGAAGAATTGTTCCAATATAATACAAAGGTGTCGGTGCCGTTCATTGTGTCGAACAAGAACTATGGCGTATTGTTGGATAGCTATTCATTATGCCGTTTCGGAAACCCGAACGATTATTCCCAGTTGGGCGAAGTGTTCAAGCTCTACGATAAGGACGGGAAAGAGGGAGCCATAACCGGAACGTATGTGCCTGCCGAAGGGTCGGGTGCCGAAACGTTGGTGCGCCGCGAAGACTCGCTCTATTTCGAGCATCTGGTGAGAGGCGACTTGGGGCATGTGGTGAACTTGCCCAAGGATTTCCCGTTCTATGGTTCGAAAGTGACGTATGAGGGAAGCATCGAGCCTTCGGAGAGCGGAGAGTTCAAGTTTATCCTTTATTATGCGGGATATACCAAGGTGTATATTAATAATGAGTTGGTGGTGCCCGAACGTTGGCGCACGGCATGGAACCCGAACAGCTACAAGTTCTCGGTGGACTTGGAAGCCGGGAAGCGTGTGCCGCTCAAGGTGGAATGGATTCCCGATGGAGGCGTATCTTATTCGGGACTCCGTGTACATCGTCCGGTAGACCCCGAGGAACAGGGCAAGCAATCGTGGTGGAGCGAAATGACCCGTCAATTGGATTATTACTTCATTGCGGGCGACGATATGGACGAGGTCATCAGCGGGTACCGCACCCTGACGGGCAAGTCTCCCATTATGCCGAAATGGGCGATGGGCTATTGGCAAAGCCGTGAGAAATACAATACGCAAGCCGAAATGTTGGGAGCCTTGAAGGGATTCCGCGACCGGAGGATTCCGATAGACAACATCGTGCTCGACTGGAACCATTGGCCCGAAAACGCTTGGGGAAGCCACGAGTTCGACAAGGCACGTTTCCCCGACCCGCAAGCCATGGTAGACTCTATCCACGCGATGCACGGACGGATGATGATTTCGGTATGGCCGAAGTTCTATACCACGACCGAACATTTCAAGGAGTTTGACGAGAAAGGCTGGATGTACCAGCAATCGGTAAAGGATAGCCTGAAGGACTGGGTAGGTCCGGGTTATACTTACGGATTCTATGACGCTTATAGTGCCGACGCACGGAAATTGTTCTGGAAACAGATGTACGAGCATTATTACCCGTTGGGCATCGATGCTTGGTGGATGGATGCCAGCGAGCCGAACGTGCGCGATTGTACCGACCTGCAATACCGCAAGGACTTGTGCGGGCCTACGGCTTTAGGACCTTCCGCCGAGTTCTTCAACGCTTACGCCCTGATGAATGCCGACGCTATCTATAACGGCCAGCGCGGGGTGGATAACAACAAGCGTGTGTTCTTGCTGACCCGTTCGGGCTTTGCCGGATTGCAACGCTATTCTACCGCTACATGGAGCGGGGATATCGCTACCCGTTGGGAAGACATGAAGGCGCAAATCTCCGCCGGGCTGAACTTTGCCGTGAGCGGCATTCCGTATTGGACCATGGACATCGGCGGCTTCTGTGTGGAGAACCGCTATGTGGCTGGCCAGAAGCAATGGAACGAGACGAAGACCGAGAATGCCGACTACAAGGAATGGCGTGAGCTGAATACCCGTTGGTTCCAGTTCGGCGCGTTCTGTCCGCTCTATCGGGCACACGGGCAATATCCGTTGCGCGAGCCGTGGGAAATCGCTCCCGAAGGGCATCCCGCATACAAGTCTATCGTGTATTACACCAAGTTGCGTTATAACCTGATGCCGTATATCTATTCGTTGGCAGGTATGACTTGGTTCAAGGATTATACCCTCATGCGTCCGTTGGTGATGGACTTCACCGCCGATACGAACGTGAACAACATCGGCGACCAGTTTATGTTCGGTCCTGCCTTTATGGTCTCTCCGGTGTACGAATACGGTGCTCGCTCGCGTGAGGTCTATTTCCCGCAAGCCGAAGGCTGGTATGACTTCTATACCGGCAAGTTCCAAAAGGGCGGAGAGAAAGTGGAAGTGAAAGCGCCCTACGAACGTGTACCGCTCTATGTGCGTGCCGGTGCAATCGTGCCCTACGGAGAGGATATCCAATATACCGACGAGAAACCTGCCGACCACATCATCTTGTACGTATATCAAGGTGCGGACGGAGAGTTTACGCTTTACGAAGACGAGGGTGTGAACTACAACTACGAGCAAGGCAAGTATGCGATGATTCCGATGGAATACGATGAAGAAGAAAAGACCTTAACTATCGGCAAGCGTGAAGGTTCATTCCCCGGTATGTTGGAGAAACGTACATTCACCATAGTGAAAGTGAATCCCGATAAAGCCCAACCGTTCAACTTGAATGCCAAAGGCGTTGAAGTGGACTATACGGGTGAGGAAGTTTCGGTGAAATTGAATTAATCAAACGCAGAGACGCAAAGACGCGGAGAATATTTAGAAGCAGATAAAGGGAGTTAGAAGGAGTTATGCCTTCGGCAGGAGTTAAATGCCAATAGTCTTGTGGTATTGGCTTCTAACTCCCTTTAACTCCCTGAAATAACTCCCTTTTAACTCCTTAAATTAAAATCTTTGCGCTTTTGCGTCTCTGCGTTTATTTTAAACATAAACAACCATGAAAAAATTAGCTTATTTGTTATGCGGAGTGTGTTGCCTGCTTTTGGTTTCGTGCGCCACATCTCCGGAGAATATCCGTGAACGAGTGGATTTCGGCGAGGGCTGGCGTTTCCAGTTGGGAGACGAACCGCAAGCCATGAATGTCGCTTTTGCGGATGAAGACTGGCGTCTCTTGAATCTGCCTCATGATTGGGCGATAGAGGGCGACTTTAGTGAGGACAATCCATCGGGTACGGGCGGAGGTGCTTTGCCCGGAGGTATCGGGTGGTATCGGAAGACATTTGTGCCCGAAAAAGCCGATGCAGACAAGAAGTACCGTATCGTGTTCGACGGGGTCTATATGAATTCGGAAGTGTTCCTCAACGGGGTGTCTTTGGGACATCGCCCGTATGGGTACATTACGTTCAGCTATGACCTTACTCCGCACCTGAAATGGGGCGAGAAGAATGTGATAGCCGTGCGGGTGGATAATTCCGAGCAACCCAACTCGCGCTGGTATTCGGGATGCGGCATTTACCGGAACGTGTGGCTGGTGAAGACTGGAGCGGTACATGTAGCCGAATGGGGCACGTATGTCGTATCGGAGAATGTGAGCGACGCACAAGCCGATTTGAATATCCGTACCCGTGTGGCGAACGAATCGGACGCATCGGTTCAGGTGAAAGTGCGCTCTTTTTTGATAGATGCCGAGGGGCAAATCGTGGCAAGCGGAGAAACCGAATGTCCGGTAGAAGCCGGAAAAGAATCGGAAACATCCCAATCGCTACAGGTGGAGCAACCGGAATTGTGGAGCGTAGATACTCCTTATATCTATACGTTGCTGACCGAGGTGGTGCAAGACGGGAAAACCGTGGACCGGTATGAGACTCCGGTGGGAATCCGTTCGTTCTCGTTCGATGCCGAAAAAGGGTTTACCCTGAACGGGAAACCGATGAAGATAAACGGGGTATGTATGCACCACGATTTGGGATGCTTGGGAGCCGCGGTCAATGTGCGGGCTATCGAACGCCAACTGGAGATTTTAAAGGAAATGGGATGCAACGGAATCCGGTGTTCGCACAATCCTCCCGCACCCGAATTGCTCGATTTGTGCGACCGGATGGGATTTATCGTGATGGACGAGTCTTTCGATATGTGGCGCAAGAAAAAGACTTCGCACGATTATGCTCGTTATTTTGATGAGTGGTACGAACGGGACTTGCGTGATTTCATCTTGCGCGACCGGAACCATCCTTCCATCTTTATTTGGAGTATCGGAAATGAGGTCTTGGAACAATGGAGCGATGCGAAAGCCGATACATTGAGCTTGGAAGAAGCCAATCTGATATTGAACTTCGGACATTCGGCGGATATGCTGGCAAAAGAGGGTGAAATGAGTGTGAACTCTCTCTTGACAAAAAGGTTAGCGGAATTGGTGAAAGAGCTTGACCCGACACGTCCCATCACAACCGGATGCAACGAACCGAACCCAGCTAATCACTTGTTTAAGTCGGGTGCGATGGACATTATCGGGTACAATTACCATAACGCGAACATCCCCGATGTGCCTAAGAATTTCCCCGGAAAGCCTTTCATCATTACCGAGAGCAATTCGGCACTCGCTACACGCGGGTATTACCGGATGCCGAGTGATAAGGTGACCATTTGCCCCGACCGTTGGGACAAGCCGTATACTGACCCTACTTTCGCTTGCTCTGCGTATGATAATTGCCACGTGCCTTGGGGCAATACGCACGAAGAAACCCTCAAGCTGATTCGGGACAATGCCTTTATCAGCGGGCAATACGTATGGACGGGATTCGATTACATCGGTGAGCCTACTCCCTACGGATGGCCCGCGCGGAGTTCGTATTTCGGTATCGTAGACCTTGCCGGATTCCCGAAGGACGCTTATTACCTCTATCAGGCGGAATGGTCGGACAAGACCGTGTTGCATCTTTTCCCGCACTGGAACTGGACACCGGGGCAGGACATGGATATGTGGTGCTATTATAATCATGCCGATGAAGTGGAACTCTTCGTCAATGGCAAGTCGCAAGGAGTACGCTCGAAGACTCCCGATTGCCTGCATGCGATGTGGCGTGTGAAGTTCGAGCCGGGAAGCGTGAAGGTGGTAGCCCGTAAAGGAGGAGAGACGGTAGGCGAGAAGGAAATCCGTACAGCCGGAGAACCTGCACAAATCCGTCTGACCCCCGACCGTGCCCAATTGGATGCCGATGGCAAGGATTTGAGCTTCGTCACGGTGGAAATTGTAGACAAGGACGGAACGCTTTGCCCCAATGCCGATAATTTGGTGAACTTCCAGGTAGAAGGCAATGCGTTCATCGCCGGAGTGGATAACGGAAGCCCTATCTCGATGGAACGTTTCAAGGACAACAAGCGCAAAGCCTTCTACGGCAAGTGCTTAGTGGTATTGCAAAACACCGGAAAGCCCGGCGAAGCGAAGCTCACCGCAACATCCGAAGGCTTGTCTCAAGCCGAAGTGTCCATTGTGGCGGAATGAATGTTTCACCCAATTAGTTGTAGGGGCGTATCGTATACGCCCGAATGCGCACACTTATCCACGTGGATGTTTTCAGGGCGTATGCAATACGCCCCTACATTGGTTTTTTGCGGGCTTTCATTAGAATAATTTTATAAATCTGTGTAATCTGTGGTGAAAAAATAAAACAACCATGAAAAAACAAGTATTGACTTATTGCGTGGGTGCGGCTCTGTCCGTGTCCGCTATATTCGCACAAGAAACGCTTCCGGTTTATCTGGACGATAGCCAGCCGATAGAAGCGCGCGTACAAGATGCCTTGAACCGGATGACGGTAGAGGAAAAAGTACGCCTGAGTTATGCGCAAGGAAAATTCTCCTCGCCCGGATGTCCGCGTTTGGGCATTCCCGAATTGTGGTATTCCGACGGTCCTCACGGTGTGCGTGCCGAAATCAATTGGAACGATTGGGGCTATGCCGGATGGACCAGCGATAGCTGTACCGCATTCCCTGCATTGACTTGCCTTGCCGCAACGTGGAATCTCGAATTATCGGGCAGATACGGAAAAGCATTGGGCGAAGAAGCCTTGTATCGCGGGAAAGATGTCCAGTTGGGTCCGGGCGTAAACATTTACCGCACGCCTCTTAACGGGCGCAATTTCGAGTACATGGGCGAAGACCCTTACTTGGCTGGGGAGATGTGCGTGCCTTACATCCAAGAGTTGCAAAAGAACGGGGTGGCGGCTTGCGTGAAGCATTATGCCCTGAATAACCAAGAATTGTGGCGCGGGCATATTGATGTAGAGTTGAGCGACCGTGCCTTGTACGAAATCTATCTGCCCGCATTCCGTGCGGCGGTAGAGCGGGGTGGCGCGTGGAGCATCATGGGTGCTTATAATAAGGTACGCGGCACGCACGCGGCGCATAGCAAACTCTTGAATAACGACATCCTGAAGGGCGAATGGAAGTTCGATGGATGTGTGGTGACCGATTGGGGTGCGGCACACGATACATACGAAGCCGCCATGTACGGTCTCGATCTCGAAATGGGTTCGTACACCAACGGATTGACCTCGGAATCGGAGTTCGGATATGATGATTATTACTTGGGCAAGGCTTATCTGAAGATGATTAAAGAAGGTAAGGTTCCCATGGAAGTGGTCAATGATAAGGCGGGACGGGTGCTTCGCCTGATATTCCGTACGGCGATGAACCGCAACAAGCCTTTCGGCTCTTTGACTTCTCCCGAACATTACCGCACGGCATACGATGTAGCGGTGGAAGGCACCGTGCTTCTGAAGAACGGAAACGGGAAGAAGCAACCGGGCTTGCTCCCGATAGCTCCCGATGCGTACAAGCATATTCTTGTGGTTGGCGATAACGCTACACGCAATTTGATGCAGGGAGGAGGCTCGTCGGAACTGAAAGTGAAAGATTTCATTTCTCCGTTGGAAGGCTTGCGGAAGAAGTACGGCAATGTGGTGTATGCGCAAGGATATAAGGTAGGGCGTCCGATGTATGGCAATGTGGATGAAATACCTCAGGCGGTGATGGACTCGTTGCGTGAGGATGCCGTGGCTAAAGCGAAAGAAGCTGACTTGGTTATCTACGTGGGCGGACTGAACAAGAACCACCAGCAGGATTGCGAAGCGGGCGACCGTCTTTCGTATAACCTGCCTTTCGGACAAGACGAGCTCATCCGTTCGTTGCTCGAAGTGAATAAGAATATGGTGGTGGTATTGGTCAGCGGAAATGCCGTGGCGATGCCTTGGCTGGACGAAGTGCCCTCGGTGGTGCAGACTTGGTATTTGGGTACTATCACCGGCAATGCCTTGGCGGATGTATTGAGCGGCGATGCCAATCCAAGCGGCAAGTTGCCTTTCTCTTATCCCGTGAAGTTAGCGGATTGCCCGGCACATGCGTTCGATGCGCTTTGCTATCCGGGCGATAGCATCAAGGAGGTGTATAAAGAAGATATCCTCGTGGGCTACCGTTGGTATGACACCAAGAAAATCAAGCCGATGTTCCCCTTCGGCTATGGCTTGAGCTATACCACGTTCGAATACGGAAAACCCGTGATTTCGGCTAAGACGATGAATCAAGACGGAACGCTTACGGTTTCGGTAAAAGTGAAGAATACCGGTAAGGCAGACGGAAAGGAAACGGTTCAGCTTTACATCGGTGATGAGAAATGCTCCGTGCTTCGTCCTGTAAAAGAATTGAAAGGTTTCCAAAAGATAGCCCTTCGTCCGGGGGAAGAGAAAGAAGTAACCTTTACCATTACCCCCGATGCCCTGAAATTCTTCGATGACAAGCGTCACGAATGGGTGACTGAACCGGGCAAGTTCAAAGCATACATCGGCGCTTCTTCGGCGGATATCCGAGGAACGGTTGCATTCGAATTGTTTTAGATAATGAATCGTGAATAATAAGTGGAAGTATTTGGCATGATGAATTATTCATGATTTGAAATGTAAAAGATGTATTTTATGGTTTTCATCCCAAAACCGTACGGTTTCCGTACCAAGACCGTATAGTTTTGGGATGAAAACCATACGTTTTTGGTACGAAAACCATAACGAAAACCATACAAGGGAGGGATAATATATTAAGTATTCTTTATTTCTCATCTTCATTTATTTCGTTATCTTTGTGCGCTTATTCATAAAATGAACGAAAGAAATGGCAGAAACGAGAAGAACGACACGCGTCCCGAAGGTGGCGAAAGCTAAACCTGTGGATGAATACGGACATTTGCAACCGCAGGCTCCCGAATTGGAAGAAGCTGTACTGGGTGCATTGATGATAGAAAAGGATGCTTATTCGTTAGTGAGCGAAATACTTCGTCCTGAGTCTTTTTACGAACATCGGAATCAGTTGATTTATGCTGCGATAACCGATTTGGCTATTCAGCAGAAACCGATTGATATTTTGACCGTAACGGAACAATTACGTTCAAGAGGGGACTTGGAGGAAGTGGGTGGACCGTTCTACATCACTCAATTAAGCGGTAAGGTGGCTTCCTCTGCTCATATTGAATATCACGCCCGTATCATCGCTCAGAAGTTTTTGGCGCGTGAATTGATTTCGTTCACCAGTGTGATACAGACCAAAGCTTTCGATGAGACACAAGATGTGGATGATCTGATGCAGGAGGCGGAAGGTAAGCTTTTCGAAATTTCCCAGCAGAACATGAAGAAAGATTACACGCAGATTAATCCCGTCATTCAGGAGGCATACGAGATGCTTCAGAAAGCGGCGGCGCGTACCGACGGATTGAGCGGGCTTTCGAGCGGATTCCACCAATTAGACAAGATGACTTCGGGCTGGCAAAACTCTGACTTGATTATTATCGCCGCTCGTCCGGCAATGGGAAAGACGGCGTTTGTGCTTTCGATGGCGAAAAATATGGCGGTAAACAATAAGGTGCCTGTGGCTCTCTTTTCGCTTGAAATGAGCAACGTACAATTGGTGAATCGTTTGATAGTGAACGTGTGTGAGATTCCAGGCGAGAAAATTAAGAGCGGTCAGTTGGCTCCTTACGAGTGGGGACAACTCGATTATAAAATAAAGGAGCTTTACGATGCGCCTCTTTATGTGGATGATACGCCTTCGCTTTCGGTGTTCGAACTCCGTACGAAGGCACGCCGTTTAGTGCGTGAACACGATGTGAAAGTGATTATTATCGACTATCTTCAGTTGATGAATGCCAGTGGTATGTCGTACGGAAGCCGTCAGGAAGAGGTAAGTACCATTTCTCGTTCGTTGAAGGGATTGGCGAAGGAACTGAATATTCCTATTATCGCTTTGAGCCAGTTGAACCGTGGTGTGGAGAACCGTGAAGGTATTGATGGAAAGCGTCCCCAGCTGAGTGACTTGCGTGAGTCGGGTGCTATTGAGCAGGATGCCGATATGGTGTGTTTTATTCACCGTCCGGAATATTACAAGATTTATCAAGACGAGAAAGGGAATGACTTACATGGAATGGCGGAAATCATTATAGCCAAGCACCGTAATGGTGCAGTAGGTGATGTGCTTCTGCGTTTCCGTGCTGAGTTTGCCCGTTTTCAGAATCCTGATGACGATTTGATTGTGCCGATGCCGGGAGAAGAGAATGCCTCGCCAGTGCTTCGCTCAAAGATGAATAAGGGAGCAGGAAATGCAGGTTATGTACCGCCTACTTCAGTAGACATTCCTCCTCAAACGGAGAATCCTTTTGGAGCACCGATGCCGGATGTACCGTTTTAATGGTTGATATCTATGTGTAGTCAGTCCTCTTAGGGGAGGACTGCTCTCCTTACAGGTGAAAACTCCAGTCCTTGCTTGGAAGGATTACAGTTCTGATTATAGAGAATCGATGCTTGATTTATGGCTATGCAGATAATCGTTTGTTTGATTTTCGCATAAAATAGTGTTAAAGCCTTTGATATATCTATTCTTATTCTTATATTCGCATCGACAATATTGTCGAACAAAATAGTCAATACAAATAAAATAATGAAAACCAACGAACAAAACACCGAGCAAGTGATATTAGAAGCGGCGGAAGCCGAGTTCTTGGAGAAAGGTTACGACGGAGCGAAGATGCTCTCTATCGCCCGACGGGCAGGAGTGGCGCATTCGATGCTGCATTATTATTATAGGAGTAAGGAGAATTTGTTTCAAGCGGTCATGTTGCGGAAGACGCGTGAGATTGTGCCCTTGTTCCGAGGAATTTTCGAGCAAGGCTTATCATTCGAGGAGACTTTAAACCGCCTCCGTGAGGCGCGCGACCGGTATCTTTTGTCGCAAGTTTCTCAAATGCCTTATTTCCTTTTGTCGGAAATGTTATTAAAGCCGGAGAACCGGGCAATGGTGATTGGCCTGCTCGACCGAGTAGAGTCTATCCAGCGAGTAAAGAAGATGCTGGAAGCGGAAATAGAAGCAGGCAGAATCCGCCCGATAGCTTTTAGCGATTTCCTTTTCATGTTGCTTACGTTTGATACGGCTTCGTTGACGAGTATCTCCGCTTGCAGGGAAAAGGAGGAATTGGGTTTGGAAATCGCAGATAAGTTGATGGCATCGTACCGTGAACATAATCTGCAACTGATTTTAGAGGTATTGCGCCCTTAGTCTTTTTTTATACTTGAATCGACAAGATTGTCGAACAAAACAGACGAAAGAATCAATTAACATATAAAACAAATGGATATGCGAATAAAGACAATCACTCTCTTCCTCGCGCTTGTGTCTTACGCTCCTTGCTTCGCCCAGCTTAGCATCGAGGCGTGTTATGAGAAAGCGCGGGCGAATTATCCGCTTATCAAGCAATACGGTTTGATAGAAAAGACGAAGGAATATAATCTTTCGAACGCGGCTAAGGGGTATTTGCCTCAAGTGACATTCTCCGCGCAGGCTACTTATCAGTCGGACGTGACGGAAATTCCTATCAACCTCGACGCTATCGGCTTGACGGGTGTCGAGATTCCTTCGGTAAGTCAAGACCAGTACAAAATGGAGCTCGCCTTGAACCAAACGCTCTGGGACGGAGGCGCGATACGCTCGGAAAGGAAAACCCTCCGCACGCAGGCGGAAGTGGACCAACGGGATATGGATGTCAGCATGTATGCTATCAACGAGCGGGTAAACCAGCTGTATTTCGGCGTTTTGCTCGCCGAGGCGCAACTGGAGCAGAACAAAGTGCTGCAAGCGGAACTGCGGCGGAGTTGCGAACAAGTTTCCTCGTACATCAAGAACGGAATCGCCCAGCAGTCGGATTTGGACGCGATTCGGGTGGATTTGCTGAAGGCGAAGCAGACGGAAGCGCAATTCGAGCATACCAAACGGGCTTACAGGGAGATGCTTTCGCGGCTTATCGGCGAGGAAATCGGCGAGGAGACCCGATTGGTGAAGCCGGAAGCCGTTCGTCCCTTGACGAAGGAGAACAATCGTCCCGAATTGGGGCTTTATCAGGCTCAGATACAGAACTTGGAGGCGCAAGACAGCCGTATCACGGCGGGGATAATGCCGAAACTGGGTTTGTTTGTTACGGGAGGTTACGGGAAGCCCGGACTGGATATGTTCGAGGATAAGTTTAAGGCGTATTACCTCGCGGGCGTGAAACTTTCGTGGAACCTCGGAAGCCTTTATACCCGAAAGAATGACCGGAGAAAGATACAAACTGGTATCCGTTCTATCGAAACCCAGCGGGAGACATTCCTCTTCAATACTTCGCTCGACGTTGCACAACGTAATGCCACTATCGACAAGTATATCGACCAATTGAAGTACGACGACGAGATTATCGCTTTGCGAGGTTCCGTGAAGCGGGCTTCGGAAGCCAAAATGGCGAACGGAACCTTATCGGGAACAGACCTGACACGGGATATCCACGCCGAGCAATCCGCTATTCAAGACAAAATCTTGCACGAAATGGAATTGCTGCAAGCTATCTATAATTTGAAATATGTAACTAATAACAAATAAAAAAAGAAGAAGATGAAAACGATACGTTCTTATTATGTAGCCATTGGTTTGGTGGCATTGTTCGCTTCGTGTAAGGGAGGAAGCGGCGATTACGACGCGTCGGGCGTGTTCGAGACTACGGAAGTGACCGTTTCCGCGCGAGGTACGGGCGAGATTATGCGCTTCGACATCGAGGAAGGGTATCAGGTAGAGGCCGGGCAGGCGGTGGGATACATCGACACCATCCAGTTGCATCTGAAGAAGGAGGAGTTGCTGGGGAATCTGATGGCTACGGACAGCCGCCGTTACAACGTTAGCCGGCAGATAGCTTCTCTCCGGCAGGAGATAGCCACGCAAAAGCGTGAGCGGCTACGCTACGAGAATTTGGTACGTGAGAAAGCGGCGAATCAAAAGCAATTGGATGACATTAATTCTGGGCTCGCCGTACTCGAGAAGCGGCTCGCGGCGCAGGTGGAGACTTTGGAGAACAGCAACCGGAGCGTGAGCGGAGAGGTGCTGATGCTGGAGGCGCGAATCGCTCAGATTGAGGATCAGATCGCGAAATGCGTGATTACGAGTCCCGTGCGGGGGACGGTTCTCTCGAAATACGCCGAGCGAGGAGAGTTGGCGGCGCAAGGGCGCAGCCTCTTCAAGGTGGGCGACTTGAGCGATATGTATCTGCGTGTCTACATCACCGCTCCTCAGTTGACAACGTTGAAAGTAGGTCAACAGGTGAAGGTTTACGCCGATGAAGGTGAGGACGGACGCCGCGAGTACATGGGTACGGTGTCATGGATTTCGGATAAGGCGGAGTTTACCCCGAAGACGATTCAGACCCGTGACGAGCGTGCTAACTTGGTTTATGCCGTGAAGGTGGCGGTGAAGAATGACGGATACATCAAGAAAGGGATGTATGGGGAGATGAAATTATGAGCGCAGTAATAGTAGACCAGTTATACAAATCCTACGGCAAGACGCGCGCGCTGAATGGCGTGAGCTTTTCCGTGGACGAGGGCGAGCTGTATGGCATTATCGGGCCTGACGGAGCCGGGAAGTCGACGCTTTTCCGCGTTCTTACTACCTTGATGCTTGCCGACAAGGGAGACGCGCGGGTGATGGGATACGACGTGGTGAAGGACTACCGGAAGATACGCGATATCATTGGGTATATGCCGGGAAAGTTCTCGCTCTATCAGGATTTGACGGTGGAGGAGAATCTACGGTTCTTCGCCACGGTGTTTAATACCACTATCGAGGAGAATTACCACCTGATCGCGGACATTTACAAACAGATTGAGCCGTTCAAGCACCGGAAGGCGGGCAAATTATCAGGCGGGATGAAGCAGAAGTTGGCGTTGAGCTGCGCGTTGATACATAAGCCGAAGGTCTTGTTCCTCGACGAGCCGACAACGGGTGTCGACCCCGTCTCGCGCAAGGAGTTTTGGGGAATGTTGCTTAAACTGAAGCGGCAGGGTATCACGATTTTGGTCTCGACGCCTTATATGGACGAGGCGAGCTTGTGCGACCGCATCGCGCTGGTACAAGCGGGCGAGTTCTTGCAGGTAGATACGCCGCGTAGCGTCGTAAGCCGTTATCCCGCTACGCTCCTTGCCGTACGTTCGGGCAAGATGCATCAGCTGTTAGGCGATTTGCGGGATTATCCGCACGTGAACACTTCGTTCTCGTTCGGCACGGCGTTTCACGTTACGCTGCGCGAGGGAGGTTCGCTCGATGATTTAAAAGCCTATCTCATGCAAAAGGGTCATTCCGATGTAGCGATACAGGCGATTCTGCCTTCGGTAGAAGATTGCTTTATGTTGTTAAGTAAATAGGATGGTTATGGAAGAAAACGTTATTTACACCCGCGAGCTGACTAAACGCTTCGGGACGTTTACCGCCGTCGACCGCATTACGTTCAGCGTGAGGCGGGGCGAGATATTCGGCTTCTTGGGAGCCAACGGAGCGGGAAAAACTACTGCGATGCGCATGCTTTGCGGACTCAGCGTGCCCACCGCGGGCGAAGGGCGCGTGGCCGGCTTCGATATCGCCACCGAGGCGGAGGAAGTGAAGAAGCGAATCGGTTATATGAGCCAGCGGTTCTCGCTTTACGAGGATTTGAAGGTCTGGGAGAACTTACGTCTTTTCGGCGGCATCTACGGGATGAAGGATAAGGAAATAGCCCGGAAGACGGACGAGATGCTCACCGATTTGGGATTCGAGTCGGTGCGCGATACGTTCGTGCGTGCTCTGCCGCTCGGCTGGAAGCAGAAACTCGCGTTCTCGGTCTCCATCTTCCACGAACCGCGTGTCGTCTTCCTCGATGAACCCACCGGAGGTGTCGACCCCGTCACCCGCCGCCAATTTTGGGAGTTAATCTACCGCGCGGCGGACAGAGGCATCACGGTTTTCGTCACTACGCATTATATGGACGAGGCGGAGTATTGCGACCGCGTCTCTATCATGGTGGACGGGCGGATTGAGGCGTTGGACACGCCCGAGCGGCTGCGCGCCCGCTTCCAAGCCGCCACGATGGACGATGTTTTCCAGCAATTGGCGAGAAAAGCTGTCCGTAAGTCAGATTAAAAAGCAAACGCAGAGACGCAAAAGCGCAAAGAATTATTTTTTAGAGAAGGCAAAGTCCGCAAAAGTCACCCTTCTCTGTGCGCTTCGCTCTCTCGAAAAAAGAAACTCTGCGCTTTTGCGTCTCTGCGTTTATAAAAGAAAAAATATGAAACAATTCCTATCATTTGTACGAAAAGAGTTCCGCCAGATATTCCGCGACCGGCGCACCTTGCTTATCCTGCTCATCATGCCGCTGATGCTGGTGCTGTTGTTGGGCTACGCTATCAAGACGGAGCTGAACGATGCGCGGGTGGCGGTGTTTGACCCGTCGAAGGACACGGAGACGCGCCGCGTCATCGAGCGGCTGCAGGCGAGCGAGTACTTCACCGTGGTGCGGGAGCTCGTCTCGCCCGACGAGATCGGCGAGGTGTTTAAAAGTGGCGACATCGGCCTCGTGGTGGTATTCAGCGAGAATTTCGCCTCCGATATGCCCAGCGGAGAGGCGAGCATCCAGCTGATAGCCGACGGAACCGACCCGAACCAAGCGTCGCTCCTGACGAGCTATGCGCAAGGCGTGCTCTCCTCTTATCAAGCCGAACTGTTGGAGCAAAGCCGCGTACCGATGCGCATCGACGTCGTAACGCGGATGCTCTACAACCCGCAAGGCGAGAGCGCGTACAATTTCGTGCCCGGCGTAATGGGCGTGGTGCTGATGCTCATCTGCGCGATGATGACCAGCGTCTCTATCGTCCGGGAGAAGGAGACGGGAACCATGGAAATCCTGCTCGCCTCCCCGATGCGGCCTATCCAGATCATCCTCTCGAAGATGACGCCTTACTTCACGCTATCGGTGACCAACGTCGTCACGATACTCCTCCTCGCGGTGTTCGTGATGGGTGTTCCCGTCCGCGGGAGCCTGCTGTGGCTGGCGGTGGTATCTGCGGTCTTCATCGTCGTGGCACTGTCGTTGGGGTTGCTTATATCCACGCTGGTCGACTCGCAAATGGCGGCGCTTCTCGCTTCCGGCGTGGGGCTGATGATGCCCACGCTGGTCTTTTCGGGTCTGATATTCCCATTAGAGAGCATGCCCGCGGCGTTGCGCTGGATAGCAGACCTCATTCCCGCCCGTTGGTACATCTCGGCGATGCGTAAGATAATGATTCAGGGCGTGGACGCATCGTGTTTCGCCGTCGAGCTATGCGTGTTGCTCGCAATGGCGGCGGTGCTGGTCGCTGTCGCGTGGAAAAAGTTCAAGATACGCCTCGGATAGCACTTGCAGAAAATTATAAGTGTCATCCGAAGCGGGGACAGTGCTTACAGAAAATTTTAAGCGTTGTCCCCGGCGGGGACAGAGCTTGCGGAAAATTATAAGTATCGTCCCCGCTGGGGACAGGACAAATCCTACAGGATAAGCACTTTCCCCGCCGGGGACGGAGCTAATCGGGACGGATAAGCACTTTCCCCGCTGGGGACAGGACAAATCCTGCCGGATTAGCGTTGTCCCCGCTGGGGACGGGCAATAAAGAATTGAATAACTTAAGGACTCAAAAAACTGGGAACGTATGCTGAAATATTTATTGGAAAAAGAGTTCAAGCAGATACTTCGCAACAAATTCTTGTCGAAGCTGATCATCGTGATGCCGATTATGACGATTGTGATATTTCCTTTCGTTACGAATCAGGATGTGCAGGACGTGAAACTGGCGGTGGTCGACCAAGACCGCAGCCCTCTATCGGAAAGGCTGGTGCAGAAGGCGTCCGATTCGGGTTACTTCCGCCTTGCCGACGTGTCGCCCACCTACGAGGAGGCGATGCGGAGCATTGAGACGGGCGATGCGGACATCGTGTTTCAGATTCCGCAGGATTTTGAGCGCGACCTCTATCGGGACGGGGCGGCGCAGGTGCTGATTGCTGCCAATTCGGTGAACGGAACAAGGGGAGCGTTGGGGGCGCAATACCTCGCGTCGGTCGTTAGGAATTATAATCAGGAGATACGTCCGCTTTCGGGCGGGGCGAATACCTCGACTGTTGCGGAGCCATCGGCTGATGTGCGCATCCGTTACCGCTTCAATCCCGAATTGGAGTATAAGGTTTTCATGGTGCCCGGACTGATTATGATGTTGCTCACCATACTGGGGTGCGCCTTGACCGCCCTCAACATCGTGGGCGAGAAGGAAGCGGGAACTATCGAGCAAATCAATGTGTCGCCCGTGTCGAAGCGTCTGTTTATTCTCGCCAAGCTGATGCCCAATTGGATTATCGGTTTTATCGCTCTCGCTTTCGGGATGACCTTCGGATGGCTGGTGCACGGTGTAGCCCCCGCGGGGAACTTGCTGACGATTCTGCTCTTTACGCTCGTCTACGTATTTGTAACGACCGGTATCGGCATGGTCATCTCCAACTATTCCGACACGATGCAGCAGGCGATGTTCGTGATGTTTTTCTTCTTGGTGATTATGATGCTGACGTCGGGGCTCTTCACGCCCGTGGAAAGTATGCCTCTGTGGATGCAGCGTGCCACTGCCATTAATCCGTTGCAGTATTTCGCCGGGGCGATGCGCCTTGTTTACCTGAAAGGAAGCGGCTTCGCCGAGATGCTTTCCCCCTTCGGTTGGTTGTGCGGCTTCGCCCTCGTGTTCAATGTCTGGGCGGTGGTGAGTTATAAGAAGAAGAGTTAGTTTATTATTTCCTTAACTCCCAAAAAGCAACGGCGGATGCGGCGGCTACGTTGAGCGAGTCCACTCCGTACGCCATCGGGATGCGTACCGTATAGTCGGCTTCGGCGATAGTGTCGTGCGGAAGCCCGTCGCCTTCGGTTCCCATAATCAACGCCAGGCGAGGCTCTTGCTTCAGGACGGGCGCATCGAGCGGAATGGAATCATCGGAGAGTGCCATTGCGGCGGTGCGGAATCCCAAGCGGCGGAGGTCGGAGAGCGGCGTGTCTATCCACGTCCATGGGATGAGGAATACCGACCCCATTGATACCCGCACGGCACGGCGGTTCAGCGGGTCGCATGAATCGGGAGTAAGCAATACGGCATCGATGCCCAATGCGGCGGCAGAGCGGAAGATAGCTCCGATGTTGGTGGTGTCGGTCACTCCTTTAATAATAACGATGCGCCGCGCGTCCTCGCATATTTCTTCCACGCTTTTCATCTGTGGGCGGCGCATGGCGCAGAGTACGCCTCGTGTCAGGACGTATCCCGTCAGGCGGGCGAGCAATTCCCTTTCGCCTGTATAGACTGGAATGTCCGGGCATCGGGCGAGAATGTCGGAAGCGTCTCCCGTGAGGTGTTTCCGTTCGCAAAGGAGTGCTGTAGGTTCGTATCCCGCATCCAGCGCTACGCGGATGACTTTCGGGCTTTCGGCGATAAACACGCCTTTCTCAGGTTCTAACCGGTTGCGCAGTTGGGCTTCGGTCAGGGTGCTGAACACGTCCGCTCCAGGCTGGTCCAGCGAGGTCAGTTCGATGAGGTTATTCATATTATTTCTTGTGCTTTTGTTGAAACGCAGATTAACGCAGATTTTCGCAGATTATAAATCTTTTTTTATCTGTGCAATCAGAGGTGAAAAATAAAAATCCGCGTTAATTTGCGAAAATCTGCGTTTCAAAAATCATTTTCTGTGAAGCATTGTTCCTGCCCAGCCTCCGGCGAAAGCCGCCGCCACGCCCAATGCCACGCTTAGGGTGACGTAGAGCAAGAAGGTTCCGTAATTGCCTTGGCGGATGAGCGTCATTCCTTCGTGGCTGAAGGTGGAAAAGGTGGTGAATCCTCCGCAAAGCCCCGTGGTGAGGAAAAGCCGCGTCTCGTCGGACAAATTGAATCGGGCGGAGAGGACATAGAACATTCCGATAAGGAAACTTCCGAGGATGTTCACGCTGAGCGTAGCCCACGGGAAGAGGAAGGGCGAAATGCGTCCGTGCATTGCCGCCTGTACTCCGTAGCGCATCAGGCTTCCGAGTCCTCCTCCCAAGAAAACGGTTATCAGTATTTTAGTCATAATCGGTTGAGTTAAAAACGCAGATTAACGCAGGTTTTCGCAGATTATCAATTGTTTTTAACCTGTATCACCAGTGGCGAAAAATAAAATCCGTGTTAATCTGCGAAAATCTGCGTTTCAATAATTTATTAAGTTTTTCGGGCGCAAAGGTACGAAAATATCTTTTCGGAAATCTCCCTTTCAGAGGCTTCTATGAAAAATCACCGTTCTTTCTCGCTTTATCCCAAATATTTATTGTAACTTTGCGCATCAAAAATAAGGAAATATACAAAAAACATACCTATATGAATATTTCGTATAATTGGCTAAAAGAATATGTCAACTTCGACTTGACTCCCGAACAGGTGGCGGCTGCGCTTACCTCTATCGGGCTGGAAACAGGAGAAGTGGAAGAAGTCCAGTCGATTAAAGGCGGACTGGAAGGCTTGGTCATCGGGAAAGTGCTGACCTGCGAACCGCATCCCAATTCTGACCACATGCACATCACAACGGTAGATTTGGGTCAAGGCGAACCCGTGCAAATCGTGTGCGGCGCATCGAATGTGGCAGCAGGGCAGAAGGTGGTAGTAGCTACCTTGGGCACCAAGCTCTATGACGGAGACGAGTGTATAACCATCAAGAAATCAAAGCTTCGGGGTGTAGAATCGAACGGAATGATTTGCGCCGAAGACGAAATCGGCATCGGTACCAGTCATGAAGGTATTATCGTGTTGCCCGATGACGTTGTGCCCGGCACATTGGCGAAGGATTATTACAACATCAAGAGCGATTATGTGCTGGAAGTGGACATTACGCCCAACCGTGCGGATGCTTGTTCGCACTACGGTGTGGCACGTGACTTGTATGCTTGGCTGGTTCAGAACGGATACGAAGCTACCTTGAAACGCCCGTCGGTGGAAGCTTTTGCGGTGGACAATCACGAACTGAACATTGATGTAGTGGTAGAAAACACCGAGGCTTGTCCGCGTTATGCGGGAGTCGTAGTACGCAACGTTACGGTGAAGGAAAGCCCTGAATGGCTTCAGAATAAATTGAAGGCAATTGGCTTGCGTCCGATTAATAACATCGTGGACATCACCAATTATATCCTTCACGCTTACGGTCAGCCGATGCACTGCTTCGATGCCGACAAGATTAAAGGCGGAAAGATTGTGGTGAAGACCGTAGCGGAAGGCACTCCTTTCGTGACGCTGGACGGTGTGGAGCATAAGTTATCGGAACGCGACCTGATGATTTGTAACGCCGAAGAGCCGATGTGTATCGCGGGTGTGTTCGGCGGACTCGATTCGGGTACGACTGAAGAAACAAAGAACGTGTTCTTGGAAAGTGCTTATTTTCATCCCACGTGGGTACGCAAGACCGCACGCCGCCAAGGATTAAGTACCGATTCTTCGTTCCGTTTCGAGCGTGGCATCGACCCGAACGGTGTGATTTATGCCTTGAAAGAAGCCGCTATCTTGGTAAAAGAGCTTGCCGGAGGCGAAATAGCTTGCGACATTAAGGATAATTATCCAGAACCGATAGCTGATTTTCCCGTAGAACTTTCTTACGGATATGTCAATTCGTTGATAGGAAAAGACATTCCCGCCGAAATGATAAAGCGTATCGTTTCGAGCTTGGAGATGAAGATTGCGGGCGAGAGTGAAGAAGGACTTTCGTTGCTGGTGCCTCCTTACCGTGTAGACGTACAGCGTCCGTGTGATGTGGTGGAAGACATCTTGCGTATTTACGGATATAATAATGTAGAGATACCTACTTCGGTGAAAGCGTGTCTGAGCGTGGAAGGTGCCGAAGACAAGTCGGTGAAACTTCAAAACCTTGTATCCGAACAATTGGTAGGATGCGGATTCAATGAAATCTTGAACAATTCGCTTACGGCATCGGCTTATTACGAAGGGCTGGAAACGTATAAGCCCGAAAATCTGGTGCGTCTGATGAACCCGTTAAGCAACGACTTGAACGTATTGCGTGCGACGCTTTTGTTCGGCGGACTGGAAAGCATCGAGCACAATGCCAACCGTAAGAACGCCGACTTGAAGTTCTTCGAGTTCGGTAATTGCTATCATTACAATGCGGAGAAACGGAATCCGGAGAAAGCTTTGGCTCCTTATTCCGAAGAACTGCATTTGGGATTGTGGTTGACCGGAAAACGAGTGAGCAACTCATGGGCGCATCCCGATGAGGATTCGTCTGTCTACGAATTGAAAGCATACGTGCTGAACATTTTCCGCCGTTTGGGCGTGAACTTCGGTGCGTTGGTTTTCGGTACATTGAGTGATGACATTTATGCCGCTGCCATTTCCGTACATACCCGTGGCGGAAAGTTGTTGGCTACCCTTGGTATCCTGCACAAGAAGCTTCTGAAGAAAGCCGGCATCGAAAACGAAGTATATTATGCTGACCTGAATTGGAAGGAACTGATGAAAGCCATTAAGAACAATGCGGTGACTTACAAAGAACTTTCCAAGTATCCGGCTGTAAAGCGTGACTTGGCGCTTTTGCTCGACAAGAACGTGCCTTTTGCCGACATTGAGAAGATTGCTTACGAAACCGACAAGAAGCTCTTGAAGAGCGTAGAACTTTTCGATGTGTACGAAGGCAAGAACCTTGAAGCTGGAAAGAGGAGTTATGCGGTCAGCTTTACCCTTCAGGACGAAAACGCTACGTTGAACGATAAGCAGATAGACAAGCTGATGGGTAAGCTCGTGCAAAACTTGGAAAATAAGTTGGGAGCGAAATTGAGATAAATCTATTATATTTGAACACAGAGACACAAAAACACAGAGGAATTATAAAGTATCCTTTGTGTGCTTTGTCCTTTTAAAATAAAGAACTCTGTGCCTTTGTGTCTCAGTGTTCAATCATTATTACTATAACATTTAAAAACATAAATCCAATGGGAAGAGCGTTTGAATATAGAAAAGCGACAAAATTGAAAAGATGGGGTCACATGGCCAAAACATTTACACGTTTGGGCAAACAAATCGCTATTGCGGTAAAGGCAGGCGGACCCGAACCTGAAAACAACCCGACTTTGCGTTCGGTCATCGCGACTTGTAAGCGTGAAAACATGCCGAAGGACAACATTGAACGTGCCATTAAGAATGCGATGGGAAAAGACCAGAGCGAATACAAAGGAATGACATACGAAGGATACGGGCCTCATGGGGTGGCTATCTTCGTAGATACCTTGACTGATAACACGACCCGTACCGTAGCTGATGTGCGTTCGGTATTCAATAAGTTCGGCGGAAACTTGGGTACGACAGGTTCTTTGGCTTTCCTTTTCGACCACAAATGTGTGTTCACTTTCAAGAAAAAAGACGGTTTGGATATGGAAGAACTGATTCTTGACCTCATCGATTACGATGTGGACGATGAATACGATGAAGATCCCGAAGAAGGCACCATTACTATCTATGGCGACCCGAAGAGCTATGCCGCTATCCAGAAACATTTGGAAGAATGCGGATTCGAGGATGTTGGAGGTGAGTTCACTTATATCCCGAATGACCAGAAGGACGTGACTCCTGAGCAACGCGAAACCATTAACAAAATGGTGGAACGCCTCGAAGAGTTTGACGATGTGCAGACGGTTTATACCAATATGAAGCCGGAAGAAGAATAAAAATATTATTGTCTGATAAAATTCAGATAACATAACAATAATATATTGCTCGACCATTGTTTATTCAGTGGTCGAGTATTTTTTTGAGATTACAGATTTTATTTTAAAAGGCGGGTGGTGTATAGCCTTTCCATATTCACGTTTAGATATGCGTAATCTGAATCATTGTGATTATGAACGAGTATTTTCAGTTTTAATTCAGATTTGACTTCTAATTTTGTCGCATCATAATTAATCAACATTTATTTTTACGCAAATGAAAACAATGAAAAGACTTGGAATATCATTATTCCTAATGCTGGCGGCTGTAGTCGCTTTTGCACAAGATGCAACTGTTTGGAAATCTTTAGAGAAACCGTTGAACTTTTATTTGGCAAACGATTTGGGTCGCAATGGTTATTATGACCAAAAACCAATCGCTGAATTGATGGGGAAAATGGCAGAAACCATTGATATCGAATTTGTGGTCGCTGCCGGTGATGTGCACCACTTTGAGGGAGTACGTAGTGTGCAAGACCCTTTGTGGATGACCAATTATGAACTGATATACAGTCATCCCGATTTGATGTTGCCTTGGTATCCTGTTTTGGGTAATCATGAATACCGTGGCAATACACAAGCCGTAATTGATTATAGCAACATCAGTGCACGTTGGGAAATGCCGGCACGGTATTATACAAAAGTAATGGAAGAAGACGGAGCGACTATCCGTCTGGTGCTGATTGATACGGCACCTTTACTTGATAAATACCGCGAAGATACCGAAAAATACCCCGATGCAGGCAAGCAAGATATGGACAAGCAGTTGGCATGGTTGGATTCGGTACTTGCTTCTGCTAAAGAAGACTGGGTAATGGTGGTAGGGCATCATCCTATTTATGCCGATACAGATAAAAATGAGAGTGAACGTTCTGATATGCAGAAGCGGGTAGACTCTATTTTGCGAAAACATGGCAATGTAGATATGTATGTATGTGGCCATATCCATAATTTCCAGCACATCCGTAAGCCGGACAGTAAGATTGACTATGTAGTGAATACTTCCGGCTCATTGGCACGTGAAGTAAAACCCATCGATGGCACTCAATTCTGTAGCGGAGCTACTGGCTTTTCACTCATTACGCTTGACAAGAAAGAACTTTGTTTGTATATGATGGATAAGGAAGGCAAAGTGCTTCATACAGTACGCCGCACAAAATGAAAAATCACATTTGAGACACAGATTAATGCAGATTAGAGTACTTGTGTTAATCTGTGTTTTTTATTGTCTGCAATGTTATTTTCGATTATCTTTGCGGTATCGAAAAAGGAATAAGACAATGAATGATGTAAAAACAAAAAGCAAGGTTTTTTATACAGATTTCCGGTGTAAGCCCGATGAAGGACCGGCTGATAAATTGAAAAGATTGATAAAGGCGGCAGGCATGACCTCGATAGATTTGGACGGGAAGTTTGTCGCTATCAAGATGCATTTTGGCGAACTTGGAAACTTGAGTTTCCTTCGTCCGAATTATGCGCGGGCTGTGGTGGATTTGGTAAAGCAATGTGGTGGAAAGCCTTTCCTTACCGATTGTAATACCTTGTATCCCGGAAGCCGTAAGAATGCCATTGAGCATCTGTATTGTGCATGGGAGAATGGCTTTACGCCTTTGACCGTAGGATGTCCGGTGATTATCGGTGACGGATTGAAAGGTACGGATGATATAGCAGTTCCGGTTGTCGGAGGCGAATATGTGAAAGAAGCAAGAATAGGCCGTGCCGTGATGGATGCCGATATTTTTATTTCGCTTACTCACTTCAAAGGACATGAAATGACCGGTTTTGGAGGTACAATAAAGAACATCGGTATGGGATGTGGTTCGAGAGCAGGAAAGAAAGACCAGCATTGCAATGGCAAACCGGTTATCGACCAAGATGCTTGCCGCGGTTGTAAAAGATGTATGCGCGAGTGTGCCAACGGCGGTCTTGTTTTTGACGAGGAACGAAAGAAGATGTCTGTCAATCAAGACAATTGTGTAGGATGCGGACGTTGTATCGGGGCATGCAATTTTGATGCAATCGGTTTTGCTCAAGATGCAGCTATCAAGGAATTGAATTGCCGGATGGCTGAATATACAAAAGCCGTGGTTTACGGCAGGCCGAATTTCCATATTTCATTGATATGTGATGTCTCGCCTACATGTGATTGCCATTCGGGCAATGATACTCCGATTATACCGGATGTGGGCATGTTTGCATCTTTCGATCCGTTAGCTTTAGACCAGGCATGTGTTGATGCTTGTTTAAAGCAGACTCCTTTACCCAATAGCCAATTGACGGATGAAATGGCAAGCCCTCATTTTCACGACCGTCACGACCATTTCGATAATACCAATCCGAATACAGAGTATAAGACTTGTTTGGCTCATGCCGAAAAAATCGGATTGGGCAACCGTAATTATGAATTGATACATGTGAAGTAAGATTTGTTATCTTATAAGAAAAAGCGCATAAAGGATTTGGCTAAATTGCTATGTCTTTTATGCGCTTTTCAGCTTTGCGTCCTGCTTTTTGCGGCTTAGTCCGAAAGCTCAGTTATAATATTCTCCGTTTAAATATATTTGCGTATCAAGTACGATTACTAATCGTACTCGTGAACGATTAGTAATCGTATCGCTGTACGGTTAGTAATCGTTCCACAAAGTCAGTTATATATAGTAAATGAAGGGAACTGCTGCAACCGGATTTTCAGATTGCTTTTTTTGTAAACTAGAGTTGTCGTTTCTAAGAAACTGAGGTAGGGGAGGCTGGTGTTATTTTTCTATTTATGCAGCAAAGCTTAAAAAAAATGGCAGATATGGGGGTGAATCGTTTTTTTTTGTTACTTTTGCACAGATTTGGGTTTTATGTGCGGACGGATAACGCATATAAATATCCGATTGCAAAAGTAGCAATCAATAAATAAAAGTGAGAACAAAATTAAAAAGATAAAGCATGATACACAAAGTATTAATCGCTAACCGTGGTGAAATTGCTGTGCGTGTAATGCGTTCGTGCCGCGAAATGGGCATACGCACCGTAGCAGTATTTTCTGAAGCCGACAGAACGGCTCGCCACGTATCATACGCGGATGAAGCTTGCTTGATTGGCCCTGCGGCTTCACGCGACAGTTATTTGAATATGGACAAGATTATCATGGCGGCTAAGCGTCATGGAGCCGATGCCATTCATCCGGGATATGGTTTCTTGTCGGAAAATTCAGAGTTTGCACGGCGTTGCCGTGAAGAAGGAATCATCTTCATCGGTCCGGATCCTGAAACGATGGATGCGATGGGTGATAAGATTTCGGCACGTAAGCACATGATTGCGGCAGGCGTTCCCGTTGTTCCTGGAACAGAGCAGCCTTTGCAAAGTGTGGAAGAAGCCAAGGAAATCTGTAACCGTATCGGTTATCCGGTAATGCTGAAGGCTTCGATGGGCGGAGGCGGAAAAGGCATGCGTTTGATTCATAGCGAAGACGAGGTGGAAGAGGCTTACAATACTGCCCGTTCCGAGTCGATGTCTTCTTTCGGCGATGATACGGTTTATCTGGAAAAGTTTGTAGAAGAACCTCATCATATCGAGTTCCAGATTTTGGGCGATAATTACGGTAATGCCGTTCATTTGTTCGAGCGTGAATGTTCTATCCAGCGCCGTAACCAGAAGATTGTAGAGGAAACTCCTTCGCCTTTTGTTACTCCGGAACTTCGCCAGAAGATGGGAGAGGCGGCTGTAGCTGCGGCTAAGGCAGTCCATTACAAAGGTGCGGGCACAATCGAGTTCTTGGTTGACAAGCACCGCAATTTCTATTTCCTTGAAATGAATACCCGTCTTCAGGTAGAGCATCCGATTACAGAAGAAGTGGTAGGTGTGGATTTGGTAAAAGAACAGCTTCGTATCGCAAACGGTGAAATCCTTCATTTCAAGCAAGAAGATTTGAAACAACGTGGTCATGCCATTGAGTGCCGTATTTGTGCCGAAGATACCGAAAATAATTTTATGCCTTCTCCGGGCATTATCCGTCAACTGACCGAGCCGAACGGTATCGGTGTGCGTATCGATAGTTATGTGTACGACGGATATGAAATTCCTATTTATTACGACCCGATGATTGGTAAGCTGATTGTATGGGCTACTACCCGTCAGTTTGCTATCGAACGCATGCGCCGTGTGTTGTATGAATATCGCATTACGGGTCTGAAAACCAACATCGCTTATTTGCGCCATATCATGAATGTGCCTGATTTTGTAGAAGGTCATTACAATACCTTATTTATACCGAAACATCAGGACATGTTGCGCCGTTGGGCAGGAAAGAAAGAAGAAGATACCGAGAATATCGCTTTGATAGCTGCCTATATCGACTATCTGATGAACTTGGAGGAAAACAAATCGGGTGTATCAGATAATCGCTTGATTAGCCGTTGGCGTGAATTCGGATTGAAGAAAGGAGTATTACGAATTTAAGGATTTAAGATATGGAAATACATATAGGAGACAGAGTGGCTGATGTTACATTGGTGAGTAAAGAGGGCAATAAAGTCCAGCTTACCATTGACGGTGTTCCTTACGATGTAGACATTGTAATGGCAGAGAACGGAAGTTGTTCTATTTTGCATAACGGGAAATCATACAATGCAGAGTTGATTCGTAAAGAAGGCGGAAAGAGCTATACGGTTAATGCACACTATCAATCGTATAATATTGACATCATCGATTCGCAGGCGAAGTATTTGCGGATGCGTAAGGGAGCCGATGAGAAACAACAAGATAAGATTATCTCTCCGATGCCGGGTAAAGTCGTGAAAATACCGGTAAAGGCAGGCGACCGATTGGAAGCAGGTGACATTGTTGCAGTAATCGAAGCCATGAAGATGCAAAGTAACTACAAGGTAAACAGCCCGTGTGTAGTGAAAGAGATTCTGGTGAATGAAGGAGATTCGGTAAACAGCAATCAGGTGATTATGACGCTTGATGTGATAGATGAAGAAGAAAATTGATATAGACATGACTACAGAAGAACAATATAAGAAATTTGAAGAGCTGGATAAGCTGGCTTCTCAAGGTGGTGGCATCGAACGTATAGAGAAACAACATGCCAACGGACACATGACCGCCCGTGAACGCATCGATATGTTGCTTGATAAAGGGACATTCAATGAGTTGGATAAGTTGGTGGTTCATCATTGCACGGATTTCGGAATGGATAAGAAACACATTCCGGGTGATGGTATCGTATGTGGATATGGTAAAATTGACGGACGCTTGGTTTATGTCTATGCGTACGATTTTACCGTATTCGGAGGGACATTGAGCACTACCGGCGCTAAGAAAATCGTGAAAGTGCAAGAATTGGCATTGAAGAACGGAGCACCGGTCATCGCGTTGAACGACTCTGGAGGCGCACGTATTCAAGAAGGTGTGGGCAGTATTTCTGGCTATGCTTCTATTTTCTATCAGAATACCATTGCTTCGGGTGTGATTCCGCAAATCTCTGCTATCTTGGGACCGTGTGCTGGAGGTGCTTGTTATTCTCCGGCATTGACCGACTTCATCTTTATGGTGAAAGAAAAGAGCCACATGTTCATTACCGGTCCGGATGTAGTGAAAGCCGTTACGCATGAAGAAGTAGATAAAGAAGAATTGGGCGGGGCTTATACACACAGCAGCAAGAGCGGTGTTACCCATTTCTTGTGTGATACGGAAGAAGAAACCTTAATGAGCATCCGCGAATTATTGAGTTTCTTGCCTTCTAATAATATGGAAGACGCTCCGATAGTGCCTTGTACCGATGATATCCGCCGGACGGATGAATCGTTGATGAAAGTAATTCCGGACGACCCGAATATGCCATACGATATCAAGAACATCATCGAACCAGTAGTAGACGACCAATATTTCTTTGAGATTATGCCTCATTTCGCAAAGAATATCGTTATCGGTTTTGCCCGTTTAGGCGGACGTTCGGTAGGTATTGTGGCAAACCAGCCTGCATATCTTGCCGGTGTACTTGATATTGACGCTTCTGATAAGGCTTCGCGTTTCATCCGTTTTTGCGATTGTTTCAATATTCCTATCATTACATTCGAAGATGTGCCGGGCTTCCTTCCGGGTTGTACACAAGAACATAACGGAATTATCCGCCATGGTGCAAAGATTGTATATGCGTATGCAGAAGCCACCGTGCCTAAGATTACGGTGATTACCCGTAAGGCATACGGAGGTGCATATATTGTAATGAACAGCAAACCTATCGGTGCAGATGTGAACTTCTCTTATCCGACGGCGGAAATTGCCGTAATGGGAGCAGACGGTGCTGTAAATATCTTGTACCGTAAGGCTACACCGGAAGAAAAAGCGCAGGCTATTGAAGAATACAAAGAGAAATTCTCGAATCCGTATCGTGCGGCAGAACAGGGATACATCGATGAGATTATTTTGCCGAAAGATACACGCTATAAGCTGATTCAGGCATTGGAGATGACTCAAAACAAGAGTCAAAGCAATCCGCCGAAAAAGCATGGTAATATGCCTTTGTAAAAGGTCCAGAATAAACAGTAAGAGGGTGTGTCAATATGAAAATTAGCTTTCATTTTGGCACGCCCTCTTTTTTTTGTATATTTGAACCGGTTTTTAATTACAAGTTTATATGAGAAGATTGTTGTTGTCTTTAATTATAGGTGGATGCTTGTTGGCTGGAAGTACTTCTTTTGTAAAAGCGCAGACACCTGAACCTGATAGTGTAGGGTATATTGTGAGAGTAGGGGATATGGCACCTGATTTTGAAATGACACTGACTAATGGAGAGAAAATGAAGCTTTCTTCTTTGCGTGGCAAGGTGGTAATGCTTCAGTTTACTGCAAGTTGGTGTGGGGTATGCCGTAAGGAAATGCCTTTTATCGAACGGGATATTTGGCAGAAGCATAAGGATAATGCTTCGTTTGCATTATACGGTATCGACCGGGATGAACCGTTAGATAAAGTCAATGCTTTTGTGAAACAGACCAAGGTAACTTATCCGATGGGATTGGACCCTGGAGCGGACATTTTTGCTAAATATGCCGAGCGTAAAGCTGGTATCACCCGGAATGTGCTGATTGATAAAGAGGGTAAGATTGTATTGATGACGCGATTGTATAACGAGGAGGAATTTGCCTCATTGTGTAAGAAAATAGATGAGTTGTTGAAATGAGCCGGATGCGATTAATCGGAATAGTATTGTGTTGTCTGTTGATGCTTCCGTCGTTTGCGGCAAAAGATAAAAAGACACGTAAAGAGCCTTTGTTCGGGAAAGCCCAAGCCTCTTATCAGATAACATCGGATGCCTTGAAAGGAGCGACGTTTTATTTGGTTAGCGGCCATGGAGGTCCTGATCCTGGATGTATCGGGAAGTATCAAGGAAAAGAACTGCATGAAGATGAATATGCGTATGATATTATTTTGCGCTTGGGAAGGGAATTGCTGAAGCGGGGAGCAAAAGTGCATTTTATCATTCAAGATGCGAAAGACGGCATCCGGAATACGGCTATTCTGAAAAACAGCAAACGGGAAACGTGCATGGGTAAAGCGATTCCGTTGGGGCAGATAGAACGCTTGCAACAACGTTGTGATGCGATTAACAAACTCTATCGGAAAGATAAGGGCAACTATAAGCGTGCGATATTTATCCATATAGACAGCCGAAGCAAAGGAAAGCAGACTGATGTCTATTTCTATCATGCCCCCGGAAGTAAATATGGCGAACGGCTGGCAATCCAATTACAGAAAACATTTCGGGCTAAATACAAGCGTCATCAGCCGACCCGTGGATTTAGGGGGACGGTAAGTGAACGTAATTTATATGTGTTGAGTAATTCGACGCCTTATGCTGTATTCTTGGAATTGGGAAACATCCAGAACGCCCGTGACCAGCAACGTTTGGTTATTCCGGATAACCGGCAGGCTTTGGCGAATTGGATTGCAGAGGCGATTGTAAACGATTATAAGAAGAAATAATAAATAAAGAAAAATATGAGAAAAAGTATTACATTGTGTCTGATGGCTATGGCTCTTACGGTACAGGCACAACAAGGAGGGATAACTCCAGACGTATTGAAAGAAATTAAAAGTAGTTATAAACCTACAGCTTCAGACAAAGCTATTTATAATGCGATGGCTGGAACAAGCATTGCAGTGTTGGCTAAAAATCAGGAACGTTTGGCTAATTTCGATACGCATTTTTCTGATTATGTCGTATCGCATGGGATTACTGACCAGCAGCAATCAGGCCGTTGCTGGCTGTTTACGGGATTGAATGTGCTCCGTGCGCAGATGATGGCAAAATATGGGTTGGATGAAATGGAATTTTCGGAAAACTATTGTTTCTTTTATGACCAGTTAGAGAAAGCGAACCTTTTCTTGCAAGGCATCATTGATACACGTGAGAAGCCGATGGAAGATAAAATGGTAGAATGGCTTTTCAAGCATCCGATTAGTGACGGAGGACAGTTTACGGGTATCTCTGATATCATCGGGAAGTATGGGGTTGTTCCGGCTTCTGTAATGCCTGAAACATACAGCAGTGAAAATACAAGCCAGATTGCTAATCTGGTGGGATTGAAACTGAAAGAATTTGGTTTGCAATTACGCCAATCAGCGTCTGAAGGTGCAAATGAAACTGCATTAGCCAAGCAGAAAACAACGATGTTGGGGACTATTTACCGCATGTTGGCATTGGCTTTTGGCGAGCCGGTAGACTGTTTTGAATGGACGATGAATGGGGAAACCAAAGAATATACTCCCCAATCGTTTTATCAGACTTTCTTAGGCAATGACCTGACGGGTAATTATGTCATGTTGATGAATGACCCAAGCCGGGAGTTTTATCAATGTTATGAAATTGATTATGACCGCCATACGTATGATGGACGGAATTGGACGTATGTGAATCTGCCGATAGAAGACATCAAGGAAATGGCTATCAAATCGATTAAGGACAGTACGATGATGTATTTCTCTTGTGATGTAGGTAAGTTCCTCGACAGCAAAAAGGGAACGCTCGATTTGAACAATTATGATTATGCTTCCTTAATGGGGACTACGTTCAACATGGATAAGAAACAACGCATCCAGACATTTGCCAGCGGTTCAAGTCATGCCATGACATTAATGGCGGTCGATTTGGATGCCAATGGCAAGCCGAAGAAATGGATGGTAGAAAACAGTTGGGGTGCTGAGGCTGGTTATCAGGGACATCTTATCATGACCGATGAATGGTTCAATGAATATATGTTCCGTTTGGTTGTAGAAAAGAAATATGTGCCGGCTAAGGTTTTGGATATCTTGAAACAGAAACCTATCCGGCTTCCGGCATGGGATCCGATGTTCGCAAATGAAGAATAAAGAATCAAAAAGAGGAGGGTGTATCAAAATAGAAATAAACTTTCATTTTGGTACACCCTCTTTTATAATCATTAATAGATTTGCTTAGCGGATTGTATTATAGGATCTGACTAAAGCTTCATCTTTTTTGATAGCACGAATGGCAAGCCAGTTCAAGATAATGGATATGAACGGCAGGCAGATAGACCATGAAGGTGTGAAACTTCCGTAAGCTGATAACGTGGATACAGCAAATACAGCACACGTGATATAATACCCGATCAAGATAATTGTGCTGAAAACAGTCAGGCGGATTTGCAACATACGTTTTTTATATAAAAAGATAGCAGCAAATGCCAATATCGTTGATAAGAGTAATAAAACAAATAATGCCCATGGGGTATAATCAGCAGTGCCATTGGCTGTTATTATTGCTAAATTTGTCATTTCCGCGACATTGGTTTCTGTATAGAAATGCCCTACAGGAATTAACATCATTACAATGAGCAAAATGCTTACAATAAGCAGATAGATAGTTTGAATGCGTTGTATCATAATCGAGTTTCAATAAAATAAAAAACACAGAAACGCATCCTTTATGCGAAAGGGGAGGAGAATAATGCGTTCCTGTGTTTATTAGATAAGTAGGATTTATTGTAATTTCTCTTTTTCTTTTGCAGGATTCCGATAATATACTTTACCTTCGATATATTCTTGTGTTGCAATTAATGTCGGTTTCGGCAATTTTTCATAATAGCGTGAAATCTCGATTTGCTCTCTATTTTCAAAGACTTCCTCCAAATTGTCGTTGTACGAAGCAAATTCCTGCAATTTTTTCGACAAATCGTTTTTCATCTCCACTGAGATCTGATTTGCACGTTTCCCGATAATAGCTACAGTTTCATAGATATTCCCGGTATCTTCACACAATTCCATCAAGTTGCGTGTAATGGTATTGGTAGGAGCATTTGTTTTTTTGTAATCCATAATTTTACTTTATTATAAAAACCTTAATTATTCTTCATCTTTTACGTATTGGCTGGCATCTTTATAGATAGCTTCCACTTCTTTTGTATATTGGCTTTCAGGAAATTCATTCTTGAATGCGTAATATTCATCAATGGCATCGCGCATACGTTCTTCTTTTTTCTCAAGTACGCTTTGCTTTGCCATATCATATTTGGCACGAAGTATCAAAATAGACAAATCCTCTCTTCGTTTGGTATAAGGATAGTCGCGCAATACATTTTGTGCGGTCACTACTGCTGCCAGATAATTGTTTCCTGTGCTGCTGTATGAAGTATTTCCGGTATACGAACCTAGGTCGTAATAAAGTTTGGCAGACAGGTATTCTTTTTCTACCAGCTTGTCTTGCAATTCGTATATCATGTTTTGAGCCAAATCTTTACGCGGACTAGTCGGGAAATATTCAATGAACATTTGCAGTTCTTCAATGGCTTTGTATGTACTGGTCTGGTCCAAACGTGGCTCTGGAGTATCTAGATACAAAGATTTCCCGCAAAAGAAACGTGCCAACTCGGTATATGTGCCTCGTGGATAAGTCGTGTAATACACATTAAAATAATGAGAGGCTGAAATATAGTCGCCTTGGTTAAAATAAGTCATAGCCAACATGTAAGCTGATTCTTCTGCATTGGTTGTTCCTTTCAGGATAGGAATCAGTTCTTCTAGTAGAGTAGCGGCTCTACTGTTTTGACCTTTGGCAAAATAGCCTTTTGCAGCTTCATATTTAAATTCATAGTCTGTGCTTTTCAGCACCGTATTATACTCTCCACACGATGAGAGCATCATGCCCGAAAGCAACGTTAGTATGATGTACTTTTTCATATTTATCAATATAGTTGTGCAAAAGTACGGCTTTCCGTTGAATAATGCAACATCTCAATCATTTTTAATACAAAAAAATCTCATTCACCTATCAGTCGGATGAAAAATATTGTGTAATTTTACATGCTTTTTTAATTACAGCCAGTTATGAATTTTGAACTTGTATCAGATTATCAGCCCACGGGCGACCAGCCGGAAGCCATTGCTCAATTGACAGAAGGCATTAAGAACGGTCTGCCTGCTCAGACATTGCTGGGGGTTACAGGCTCAGGAAAGACGTTTACAATAGCGAATGTCATAAAGAATATCAATCGGCCAACTTTGATATTAAGTCATAATAAGACCTTGGCGGCACAATTGTATGGGGAGTTTAAGAACTTTTTCCCTCACAATGCCGTTGAATACTATGTGTCTTATTATGATTATTATCAACCGGAAGCGTACATACCTTCTACGGATACTTATATAGAGAAAGACCTTGCTATTAACGGTGAAATAGATAAATTGCGGCTGGCTGCCACGTCTGCCCTTCTTTCGGGGAGAAACGATGTGGTAGTCATTTCGTCCATTTCATGTATTTATGGCATGGGGAATCCGGCGGATTTCTATAACAATGTCATTGATGTCAAGAAAGGGAAGAAATTAGACCGCAATGTGTTTTTGAGAAGGCTGGTCGATAGCCTGTATGTGCGGAATGACCTTGAATTGAACCGTGGGAATTTCCGGGTGAAAGGAGATACGGTCGACATCTTTTTGGCATATACAGACAGTGCGTTAAGGGTAATGTTTTGGGATGATGAAATTGATGCCATCGAAGAAATCGATCCGATATCAGGACATCGGATAAATGAATATGACGAATATAAAATTTATCCTGCCAATTTGTTCATGACCACCAAGGAAAGTGTACTGCGTGCCATTCATGAAATTGAAGATGATTTGACTAAACAGGTCGCTTGGTTTGAAGAGCAAGGAAAAAATTACGAAGCCAAACGTTTGTACGAGCGGGTGACATACGACATGGAAATGCTCCGTGAATTGGGACATTGTTCGGGCATTGAGAATTATTCGCGTTACTTTGACGGGAGAGCTGCAGGGACACGTCCGTATTGCCTGTTAGACTTTTTCCCGAAAGATTTCTTGATAGTTATAGACGAAAGCCATGTCAGTGTTCCTCAAATCCGTGCCATGTATGGAGGAGACCGTGCCCGGAAGGAAAACCTGATTAAATACGGCTTCCGGCTGCCTGCGGCTATGGATAACCGTCCGCTGAAATTTGAAGAGTTTCAGGAATTGGCGAACCAGATAATTTATGTCAGTGCCACTCCCGATGATTATGAATTAGAACAGAGTGAAGGCATTGTCGTAGAGCAGGTTATTCGTCCTACCGGTTTGCTGGACCCGATTATTGAAGTGCGTCCGAGCATGAATCAAGTGGATGACTTAATGGAAGAGATACAATTGCGTATTGAGCGTCAAGAGCGTGTTCTGGTTACGACTCTTACCAAACGGATGGCAGAAGAGTTGACCGAGTATTTGCTTCGTCATGGCATACGCTGTACCTATATTCATAGTGATGTGGAAACATTGGAGCGTGTTAAGATTATGGATGATTTGCGGCAAGGCGTATATGATGTCCTGGTTGGAGTCAATTTGCTTCGCGAAGGATTAGATTTGCCGGAAGTGTCACTTGTCGCTATTTTGGATGCCGACAAAGAAGGTTTTCTTCGTTCTCATCGGTCTCTTACTCAAACGGCAGGGCGTGCAGCCCGGAATGTCAATGGAAGAGTGATTATGTATGCCGATAAAATAACGGAAAGTATGCGGCAGACCATTGATGAAACTAATCGTCGGCGTGCTAAACAATTAGCTTATAATGAGGCACATGGCATAACGCCGAAGCAAATCAAGCGGGCGCATAATAATGTTTTGTTGGAAAAGACCGAAAGCGAAAGCAGTGCATCTAAGCCAAAGGCTTATACGGACGCGCCTGAACAAATGTATGCAGCAGCCGACCCGATTGTACAATACATGTCGAAAGAGCAGTTGCAAAAGAGCATTAACCGTACCCGGAAATTGATGCAGGAAGCTGCTAAGAAGTTAGATTTTATTGAAGCGGCTCAATATCGTGACGAATTGCTTCGGCTGGAAGATGTGTTGAAAGAGAAATAAGGCAAAAAAGGAGGGATACCCATTTATGGTGGATATCCCTCTCCTTGTAGATTTATCGCTAGAACGAATTATTTTTCAATATCAATGCCTTTGTTGCGCAACGTCAATGCCATCAGACGTACATAATCTGCATATTGCTTTTCGTTCAAGGTCTTCTTCATTAACTTCAGATTTCCATACACCGCATTACGGACTTTTTGGTCTGCATTTTGGGTAGAACGGTTAGCCATTTTCATCTGTTCCTGGAAGTAATCGCAAATATCAGCTACTTCTTCGTCTTGAGATGCTGATAATTTCAAGTATTTATTTAGTTTAGCCTTGTTAATAGATCCATCCCATTTAGCGACAACAGTTGAATCGTTTACACCGTTAGCCAATACTGATGCTGAAAATGCTAAAGCAGCTACTAATGTTAATCCAAACTTTTTCATAATACCTAAATTTTAAATGTTACCTAAAAACTTTGTTACCTTAAAACAATAATGTTATCTTTAATCTAGTTTAGTTTAGCTCGAGCTTTTATCTTTTTACCGATGCAAAGATAAGGACATGTTTCATAACATAAAAATAATATCAAGAGAAAATGAAGGTAGGGGTGTCATTTATTGATTTAAATCAATGATGCAATAGCAAAATGTGTGCTTTTGAAACGGTTTTGTAATATTTGTGGGCTAATATCAAATAAAGAACTACTATTTGAAACTTTATTAATCCATACCTGTCTATTTGTCATAAAAGTGTGGGTGAAAACGAAGCAGGCTTCATCGGCTTACGAAGCAGGCTCTGTTACCCGATGAAGCCTGCTTCATAAGCCAATGAAGCCGTATGTATATTTGGCAGAGGTAAAGTGACTATGAATTATCCTCCGAAATTATCGTACATGATTGAACTGGATTCTACTCCCAGACTGTCCAGCATCTTGACTACAGCATTCGACATCGGACCCGGACCGCACATGTAGTATTCGATATCTTCGGGAGCTTCGTGATTCTTCAAGTAAGTTTCATACATTACCTGGTGAACGAAGCCCGGAGTATATTTTACGCCTGCTGCATCGGCTGCAGGGTCGGGACGGTCGAGTGCCAAATGGAAATGGAAGTTCGAGAAATCCTTTTCCAATTGCAGGAAGTCTTGCAAATAGAACACTTCATTCAATGCGCGGGCACCATAGAAGTAGTGCATTTCACGGTCATGCGTATTCAACGTGCGGGTCATGTGCATAATCTGCGCACGCAACGGAGCCATACCGGCGCCACCGCCTACCCAAATCATTTCTTTCTTCGAATCGAATATCGGATGGAAATCGCCGTAAGGACCACTCATCAATACTTTGTCACCCGGCTTCAACGTAAAGATGTACGAAGAAGCAATACCCGGATTGACATCCATAAAGCCGCTGCGGTCGGGCTTGAACGGAGGAGTGGCGATACGGACGGTCAGCATGAACACATCGCCTTCTGCCGGATAGTTCGCCATTGAATAAGCACGGATGGTCGGCTCAGGATTGACGCACTTCAACGAGAACATGTTGAATTTCTTCCATGCAGGCAAGTATTCATCGCCAATCAATTCCTTGTCGATATCCTTGTCGTAGTCCATCGTGAATGCCGGAATCTTAATCTGCGCATACGAACCGGGGATAAAGTCCATGTGTGCACCGGCAGGTAATTGTACCTTGAATTCCTTGATGAAGGTTGCCACGTTCTTGTTCGAGATAACGGTACATTCGTATTCTTTTACACCCAAAACAGATTCGGGCACTTTGATAGACATATCGCCCTTTACTTTCACTTGGCAGCCCAAACGCCAATGGTCTTTTTGCTGCTTGCGGCTGAAATGACCCACTTCGGAAGGAAGGATTTCCCCTCCGCCTTCCAATACCTGGCACTTACATTGTCCGCAAGAACCTTTTCCGCCACAAGCCGATGACAAGAATACATTGTTTACAGCCAATGTATTCAATAACGTCGAGCCTGATTCCACTTCCAATTGGTTTTCTCCGTTAATGGTCAGTTTTACCTTACCCGAAGTAACCAAGAACTTCTTTGCCACCAACAATATGATGACCAACACCAGAATAGTCACCAGGAATACTCCAATGCTTGCTAATATAAAATTCATATCCATTGTCTGATTCCTTTCTTTATTAGATGTTCAAACCGGAGAAACACATAAATGCCATTGCCATCAGACCTACCGTGATAAACGTGATGCCCAAGCCTTTTAACGGGGCAGGAACATTAGAGTAAGCCATTTTCTCACGGATGGCAGCCAAACCGACAATCGCCAGCATCCAGCCTAATCCCGAACCTAAGGCGTAAGAAATAGAATCCCATACGTCGCCGATGTATTTCGGGTCGGAAGGAGTCAGGTTGATGCGTTGCTGCATGAACAAAGACGCACCCATGATAGCACAGTTTACGGCAATCAGCGGCAAGAAAATACCTAACGAAGCATACAGCGAAGGGCTGAAACGTTCTACAATCATTTCTACCAACTGTGTAATTGCCGCGATAACGGCTATAAAGAGGATGAAGCTCAAAAAGCTGAGGTCAATGCCTAAAATGCCATCGGCAGCCAACACTTTTGTCTGAAGCAAGTAGTTGACCGGCAAAGTCACTACCAACACAAATGTTACGGCAATACCTAAACCAATAGCTGTTTTCACATTCTTCGATACTGCCAGATACGAACACATACCTAAGAAGAATGCGAATATCATATTGTCCACAAAAATGGAGCGGACCAATAAACTGAAAAAATGTTCCATAATTACTACCTTTCCTTATTATTCCTTATCTTGTAATTCAGGATGTTTCGCACGCTGGTACCATATCAGGCAGGCTACGATAATCAATGCCATTGGCGGCATCAGCATCAAGCCGTTGTTCACATATCCGGATTCTTTGATGACATCGTAATTCAAAATATTGAAGCCTAATAATGTACCCGAACCTAAAAGCTCGCGGATAAACGCCACGATGACCAATATTTTGGCATAGCCCAGTCCGTTACCCAAACCGTCGAGACAAGATTCCCACGGACCGTTTGCCATGGCAAAGGCTTCGAGGCGTCCCATCAAGATACAGTTCGTAATAATCAAACCTACGTAAACAGATAATTGCACACTGACATCGTATGCAAACGCTTTCAACACTTCGCTTACAATAGTCACCAAAGCGGCAACTACCACCAGCTGGACGATGATGCGGATGCGGTTCGGAATTGTTTTACGAATCAATGAAATAACAACGTTGGAAAATGCCGTAATAATCGTTACTGAAAGCCCCATTACGATAGCCGGCTCCAACTTAGAGGTTACGGCGAGTGCAGAACAGATACCCAATACTTGTACCGTTACCGGATTGTTCATGCTAATCGGAGTAGAAAACACCTCTTTATTTTTAGCAGAAAATAAACTTCCCATGATAATGTCTCCTCCTATTTAGTAGTTAAAAAATTGGTATAATGTCCCATGCAGCTCTTCAGCATCTGACCTACCGCTACCGAAGTGATTGTACCTCCGGAGATTCCATCTACCTGAAATTCCGGTTTCTCAACCTTTCCGTTCTTTACGACATCCAGCCCGATGGCATTGCCGTCCATGACATTTTTACCTTTAAATTCATTCTGGAAATTCTCGGTAGCGATTTCCGCACCCAAGCCCGGAGTTTCTGATGCATGAGAGAAATAAGTGCCATAAACCGTATTCTTGTCTTCGTTCAAGGCTACATATCCCCAAATAGCTCCCCAAAGTCCGGAACCATAGACGGGAATAACGTATTTCTTCTGACCGTCTATTTCGCAAACAAAGAGATGCGCTTCTCCTTTTTCCTTATAGGCTTTTTCATATCCGGTGACGAAACTGCCTTCGTATGGCTTCAGCGAGCCGTCTTCTGCCACTAACATATCCTCTTTCACCACTTCGGCAAACTTGGCTTCAGGGTCTTCTACTTCACGAATGCCCAGTGAAGAAAGAATCTGTTTCTTCGTATCCAGCTCTACATTCTTTCCTTGCAGGTCGCGCAAAGAAGAATTGACGAAAGCCAGCAAAAATGCTACGATAATAACCAATACCGAAGCATAAATGATCGTATAAGAATTGCTATTCGTATTCATTGTATATTCGGTTTAATTGTTAGACATAGCACGTTTGGCACGGCGTGAAATATTGTTCTGCACTACAACATAGTCAATCAGCGGCGCAAAGATATTCATCAGCAAGATAGCCAACATCATACCTTCGGGATATCCCGGATTCAATACACGGATAATGATAGCCATTGCGCCAATCAGGAATCCGTAAACGAACTTACCGTTCTCCGTACGTGAAGAAGTGACCGGATCGGTCGCCATGAATACAGCACCGAAGCAGAAACCGCCCAAGCACAGATGTTCGTACCAAGGCATGTGGGCTACAGCCGTATCCGGTCCCCATTGATTGAATACCCAACCCATAACGGCACCGCCTACGAATACAGACAGCATGGTTTTCCAGCTTGCTACACCCGACCACAACAAAATTACGGCACCGATGGCTATTGCAATCACACTTGTTTCACCGATAGAACCCGGTATCAGACCCGTCACCATGTCCCAAGAGAAAGCGGGACATTCGGCAACTTTAGCCACACCCAACGGTGTAGCAGCGGTCAGTCCGTCTACTGTCTTTCCTAAACCGAAGATGCTATTGCCTGATACCCAAACAATATCACCCGACATCTTCGTAGGATAAGCGAAGAAAAGGAATGCACGGGTAATCAATGCCGGATTGAAGATGTTCATACCTGTTCCGCCGAACACTTCCTTACAGAAGATAACCGAGAATGCCGTAGCTATGGCAAGCATCCACAACGGGCAATCTACCGGAACAATCATCGGAATCAACATACCCGTAACTAAGAAACCTTCTTGAATCTCTTCTTTTTTCCATTGGGCTACGATGAACTCGATACCCAGACCGACTACATACGAAACAATGATTTTAGGCAATACGGCAAGGAAACCATACGCGAACATTTCGATGAAGCTGCCTTCCACGCCTACCGCATGGTAATGCTGATAACCTACATTATACATACCGAACAACAAAGCCGGCATCAAAGCAATGACCACGAACGACATGATACGTTTGCTATCTATCGCATCGTGGATGTGTGTACCTGTTTTCGAAGTGGCATTCGGCACGAACAAAAATGTTTCGAAGCCTTCGAACACCGAACGAAAAGCATGGTATTTGCCTCCCTCTTCAAAGTTCGGCTTTATCTTGTCGAGATAATTTCTTAATGCTTTCATTTAATTTTAAGTTTTATCAATTAACACATCTCCTTGCGAAGCATATCCAACCCCTCGCGAACGATACGCTGAAGTTCCATCTTCGAAGAGCAAACAAATTCGCAAAGCGCAAAGTCTTCGGGAGCTACTTCATAGATACCCAATTCTTCCATCCGGTCAATGTCTCCGGCAATAATCGCCTTAATCAGGTATTCAGGCAAAATATCCATCGGAAGCACCTTGTCGTACTCATTCGACATAATCATGTGACGTTCGCCTCCTTTTATACGGGCATCCAATACATATTCTTTCTTCTTGCCCATTAGCCAGCTGAAGTAAGAATGGCTGACACTGAAATCATTCGTGCGAGGCATAATCCAACCTAACATCTCGTGCACATCGTTTCCTTCGGGAATCACCGTAACCTGAGAATGGAAAGCGCCTAAGAAGCCATTGGCAGGAATCTGCTTTCCGGTCAATACGTTTCCGCTAATGCAGCGCACCTCTCTCTCCTTATTTATATTATTAGCTAAGACATCGGTCAGCATCGCGCCTATCTTCAGTTTGCAATAAGCAGGTTTCTTCACTTCCGAACCGGTGATAGCCACCGTACGGGTCAAATCCACCCGTCCTGTATTCATCAAGCGTCCGATGAAGATAACCGCTTGCGGGTCGATAGTCCATACGGTTTCGCCTTTATTTACCGGAGCGATGTGATTGATTTGCACGCCTACATTGCCGGCAGGATGCGGACCGTCGAATACATTCAAGGTTACGCCTTGTGCCTGAACCAATGCCTTTGCCTCTTGATTGGCACTGATACTCAGATAGACTTTAGCAATCTTAGCCAAAGCGTCCAGTCCGGTTTGGAAATTCGCTTCTTCACCTTTTAACACGAACTCAAAATCGGGTGCCAATGGATTCGTATCAAATGCAGATACAAAAATAGCCCGTGGCGCAATTGTCGGGTCGGCAATTACATCATACGGGCGTTGGCGGATGAATGCAAACAAACCTGCATTCAACAACAATTCCTTTACAGCACTGCCATCCAGCTTGGCAACATCTTGTTTGCCAAACTCTTCATAGTCTTGTTCTGCAGCGGCTTCCACCGTGATGCTCATTACCTTCCGGCGGGCACCACGTTCCACACTCGTCACTACGCCACTTACGGGCGATACAAATTTTAATTCAGGATGATTCTTGTCGATAAACAAGGGTCCTCCAGCCATGACATATTCCTGTTCTTTTACAACCACTTTTGGGGTGACTCCGGTAAAGTCATCGGGGCATATTGCATAGAATCCCGGCTCTTTCACTTTAATCAACTCCGTAGTGGCTTTCCCTTTCAGATTAATGTCTAAGCCTTTACGTAATTTTATTAGATTAGCCATATTAGGTTATAAAAAATGGTTTCATTATTCTGCCTGCAAAATTAAATAAAAAATAAGTGAAAGAAGAAATAATAATAGGCTATTGAAGAAAAATTTCTTTAATATAACCCTCAAGTTTCTTCTTTATGTCAGATTTGTTTCAATTTGCAATGTGTAGAATGCAAAAAGCCAAATTGTGGCTTTAATTGCTATTGGAAAGATAAAAAGAGAAAGCGGATAAAAGCTATTTGAAACTTTTATCCGCTTCTTATTATAAGAACGTTATTGCTTATTTCGGATTTTCAATAGCTGCCTGAGCCGCTGCCAAACGTGCGATAGGCACACGGAACGGAGAACAGCTAACATAATTTAACCCTACTTTATCACAGAACTTCACAGATGAAGGTTCACCTCCATGTTCGCCGCAGATACCACATTTCAAGTCAGGACGTACTGAACGGCCTTTTTCTACAGCCATTTGGATGAGCTGGCCTACACCGTTTTGGTCGAGTACTTGGAACGGGTCTACTTTCAGAATCTTCTTTTCCAAATAAACAGGCAAGAAGGTAGCGATATCATCACGTGAATAACCGAATGTCATCTGAGTCAAGTCGTTTGTACCGAATGAGAAGTATTCAGCATGTGATGCAATGCGGTTAGCTGTTAGGGCTGCACGCGGAATTTCAATCATCGTACCTACCTTGAACGGAATTTCTACGCCTTCTTGTTCGAACACTCTCTTAGCAGTAGCACGGATGATGTTCTCTTGTGCTTCGAATTCGTACAAGATACCAATCAGCGGAACCATGATTTCAGGATGTGGATCGTAACCTTCCTTCTTCAATTCGCAAGCCGCACCCAAGATAGCTTCGGTCTGCATTTCGGTGATTTCGGGATAAGTATTTCCCAAACGGCATCCGCGATGACCTAACATCGGATTGTGTTCGCAAAGGCTATCTACACGCTGGCGGATATATTCTACAGTTACACCCATAGCCTCTGCCATTTCTTCCTGACCTTTTTGATCGTGCGGAACGAATTCGTGCAAAGGCGGGTCGAGCAGACGGACATTTACAGGATAACCGTCCATTGCTTTAAAGATGCCTTTGAAGTCGTTCTTCTGATAAGGCAATAATTTAGCAAGTGCTTTCTTACGTCCTTCTTCATTTGGTGCCAAAATCATTTCGCGCATAGCGACAATCTTTTGGTTTTCGAAGAACATGTGCTCTGTACGGCAAAGACCAATACCTACTGCACCGAACTTACGGGCTACTTCTGCATCGTGCGGAGTATCAGCGTTGGTACGTACTTGCAAACGGGTGTATTTGTTGCAAAGGTCCATTAGTTTGGCAAAGTTGCCCGATACTTCAGCTGCTCTGGTCGGCACTTCGCCTTGATAAACCTCACCGGTACTACCGTTCAATGAAATGTAATCGCCTTCTTTCAATACAACGCCGTCGATTTCTACGGTACGTGCTTTGTAGTCTACATTAATGGCTCCAGCACCTGATACACAGCATTTACCCATACCACGGGCAACTACGGCTGCATGAGAAGTCATACCTCCACGTGCGGTCAAGATACCTTCAGCCACGGTCATACCAGCTAAGTCTTCGGGAGAAGTCTCGATACGTACCATAACTACGCGATGACCATCGGCACGCCATTTTGCTGCATCTTCGGCAAAGAATACGATTTGACCTGTAGCAGCACCCGGAGAAGCCGGAAGACCACGGGTTAAAACTTTAGCGTTACGGAGTTCTTCTTTGTCGAATACGGGGTGAAGCAATTCATCCAACTTATTCGGTTCGCAACGCAAAACCGCTGTCTTTTCGTCGATTAAGCCTTGTTCCAACATTTCCATGGCAATGCGTACCATAGCGGCACCGGTGCGTTTTCCGTTACGGGTCTGCAAGAACCACAATTTACCTTCTTGTACAGTAAATTCCATATCTTGCATGTCATGGTAGTGGTTTTCCAGCTTAGTCTGCAATTCATCCAATTCTTTGTAGATTTCCGGCATAGCTTCTTCCATAGACGGATATTTAGAAGCGCGTTCTTCTTCAGAGATGCCTTGCAGTTTTGCCCAGCGTTGAGAGCCGATTTTGGTAATCTGTTGCGGAGTGCGGATACCTGCTACAACGTCTTCGCCTTGAGCATTAATCAGGTATTCGCCGTTGAAGAGGTCTTCGCCTGTAGCGGCATCACGAGAGAAGCAAACACCGGTAGCTGAAGTATCACCCATATTACCGAATACCATTGCCTGTACGTTTACGGCAGTACCCCATTCGGCTGGTATGCCTTCCATTTTGCGGTAGAGGATAGCACGTTCGTTCATCCATGAATCGAATACGGCGCAGATAGCACCCCACAATTGTTCGTAAGCATCGTTGGGGAATTCTTTACCGGTTTGGGTTTTAACGGCTTCCTTGAAGCGTTTAACCAGTTCTTTCAGGTCTGACACTTCCAGTTCGTTGTCTAAACGTACACCTTTCTTTTTCTTAACGTCTTCGATGATAGCCTCGAACGGGTCGATGTCATCCTTGTTAGCAGGTTTCATGCCCAATACAACATCACCGTACATTTGCACGAAGCGGCGGTATGAATCCCATGCGAAACGTTCGTTGCCTGTTTTGCGAGCCAATCCGGCAACCACTTCATCGTTCAATCCCAAGTTCAGGATAGTATCCATCATACCCGGCATGGATGCACGTGCACCCGAACGAACTGATACAAGCAATGGATTTTCTACATCGCCGAATTTCGATTTCATAAGTGTTTCAACACCTACGATAGACTTTTCTACATCGTCCTTCAACAAAGCTACGACCGCATCTTTGCCTTTCTCGAAATATTCGTTACAAACTTCTGTAGTGATAGTGAAACCAGGAGGCACAGGTACTCCGATAAGGTTCATTTCAGCAAGGTTGGCACCTTTACCACCCAGTAGGTTTCTCATGTCTGCTTTTCCTTCGGCATGTCCGTTTCCGAAGGTGTAAACTCTTTTTGTTTCCATTCTTTTAGAAGATTTATTAGGTTGTTATGTTTCTCATATAGTAGAGTGATTGCAAAGCTATGGAAAATTTGTAACATAACAAATACAAAGCAGGTGTTTTAAGACATATTTTGATATATAGACTTGCCAAAATGAGTGTAATCTTTTTCTTACACCTTATTTATATTGGAATTATAGACGGATTGATGCCGTTATGCACATATATGCATGCCTGAATTTAAACAGATGGAATGCCGGTTTCATTTAGCTGAAACAGATATCGGAGTTAAATGGAGGATAAATGCAGATTATTTGGGAGTTCTTTCAAAATCTTATCGGAATATGGAGGAAAATCCTTACCTTTGCACTTAAAATTGAATTATAGGAAATAACGTGGCAAGAAAGAAAAAAGAACTTCCTTTATTGGAAAAGGTAACGATACTGGATGTGGCGGCAGAGGGAAAAGCTGTTGCCAAGGTAAATGATTTGGTGGTATTTGTACCCTACGTAGTGCCGGGCGATGTGGTCGACCTGCAAGTGAAGCGGAAAAAGAACCATTATGCAGAGGCTGTAGCCGTAAAGTTTTATGAAAAGTCTCCCATGCGGGTGGAACCGTTTTGCCAACACTATGGTGTGTGTGGCGGATGCAAATGGCAATGTCTGGCATACGAAGAGCAAATCCGTTATAAGCAAAAACAAGTGTTTGATAATCTGACCCGCATCGGGAAAATCGAATTGCCTGAAATCAGTCCCATTATCGGTTCGGAGAAGACGATGTATTATCGCAATAAGCTGGAATTTACGTTCTCGAATAAACGCTGGCTGACCGAAGAAGAAGTGAAGGAGGACGTAAAATACGAGCAAATGAATGCGGTGGGCTTTCATATTCCCGGTGCGTTCGATAAGGTGCTTGCCATAGAGAAATGTTGGCTTCAAGACGATATTTCCAACCAAATCCGCAATGCTATCCGTGATTATGCTTACGAACATCAGTATGCTTTTTTCAACTTGCGCACGCAAGAAGGCATGTTGCGCAACATGATGGTACGTACTTCTTCAACCGGAGAACTGATGGTTTTGTTGCAATGCAAGATTGTGGATGATGCGGAATTGGCGAAGATGAAGGAATTGCTTCAGTTTGTAGCAGATAAGTTTCCGCAAATTACTTCCTTATTATATGTGATTAACAACAAATGCAACGATACAATCGGTGATTTGGATGTGCAGGTATTTAAAGGGAAAGACCATATTTTCGAAGAAATGGAAGGGCTTCGGTTTAAGGTCGGACCCAAATCATTTTATCAGACCAATTCGGAACAAGCCTATAATTTATATAAGGTAGCTCGTGATTTTGCCGGATTGACCGGAAATGAACTTGTGTATGATTTATATACAGGAACGGGAACTATCGCCAATTTTGTTTCCCGCCAAGCCAAGCAAGTGATAGGTATCGAATACGTACCCGAAGCGATAGAAGACGCCAAAGTCAATTCGGAACTGAACGGCATTGAGAATACCTTATTCTATGCAGGCGATATGAAAGATATCCTGACCAAAGATTTCATTCGTGAGCACGGGCGTCCGGATGTGATTATTACCGATCCGCCTCGGGCAGGTATGCATGGGGATGTTGTTCAAGTGATATTGGAAGCAGAGCCGGAACGCATTGTTTATGTAAGTTGCAATCCTGCGACACAAGCCCGTGATTTGCAATTGCTTGACGTGAAATATAAAGTAAAGGCAGTCCAGCCGGTAGATATGTTCCCGCATACGCATCATGTAGAAAATGTGGTATTATTAGAAAAGAAAACTTATTAAAATAGATAAAGACGTGGCAAGAAAAGACTTTAAGACAAGCAAGCCTGCTATGGCGCGTGCTGCTTCGAAATATACAACTTATCGGGTGACCGAACCGGGTGAATTGATGGACTTCTTGATGAAAAAGATGGCAGGTATCAGCCGCACGCGGGTGAAAGCCTTATTGACCAATCGGGTAGTGCTGGTCGATAATACGATTCAAACGCTTTACAATTATCCTTTACAGCCGGGTATGTGCGTGCAAATCAGCAAGGAAAAGCATAAGCATGAGTTCCGGCATCCGATGCTGAAGATTTTGTATGAGGATGCCTATATCATAGTTGTAGAAAAGAAAGAAGGATTGCTTTCGGTTGCTACAGAACGTCAAAAAGAACGAACGGCGCAACATATATTAAATGAGTATGTAAAGCGGATTCACAGAGGAAACCGGATTTATGTGGTTCATCGCTTGGATAGGGAAACATCCGGCATTATGATGTATGCCAAAGACGAGAAAACGCAACATACGCTACGCGATAATTGGCATGACCTGGTACGTGACCGCCGGTATGTAGCAATTGTAGCAGGAGATATGGAGCAAGATGAAGGTACGGTACGTTCTTGGTTGACCGACCGTAAATTGTATGTAAGTTCTTCTCCGGTAGATGATGGAGGCAAGTATTCGGTGACTCATTATCATACAATTAAGCGCGCCAATGGCTTTTCGTTATTGGAATTGAATCTGGAGACAGGTCGGAAGAACCAAATTCGTGTCCACATGCAGTCGTTAGGGCATCCGGTGGTAGGAGATGAGCGTTATGGATGTGAGGTAAATCCGTTGGGACGTTTGGCGCTTCATGCATTCAAGTTGTGTTTTTATCATCCGGTAACACATGAATGGATGGAGTTTGAAACGCCTTATCCGGCTCCCTTTAAAACATTAATGCTAAGGAGATAGAAAAAAATATAGAAAAAAGTTCTTCAAAAATTTGCAGGTTTAAATAGAAACCACTACCTTTGCAGCGGTTTTGAAAAAGAACCTTTCGGGGTGTAGCGCAGTCCGGTTAGCGCACCTGCTTTGGGAGCAGGGGGTCGTGGGTTCGAATCCCGCTACCCCGACTTAAGTCCTGATTTCGTTAGAAATCAGGACTTCGTGTTTTTATAAGTGTCTGGAAAGGGTGGTTAATATGCATTTTTCTCACCGTGGAATATGTTGCGGACGGTACGGTAAATGATGTATAAATCCAGTCCGAAACTCCAGTGTTCAATATACCAGATGTCTCCTAAGACACGTCCTTCCATGTCTTTTAACTCTTTGGTTTCGCCTCGGTAGCCTGTGACTTGGCTCCAGCCTGTAATGCCAGGCTTTACAAAATGGCGTACCATGTATTTATTGATTAGTTTTGAATATTCTTCTGTATGTTTTAGCATGTGAGGACGAGGACCGACTATGCTCATGTCTCCCAATAGAACATTGATGAATTGGGGCAATTCATCTATATTAGTCTTGCGCATAATATTGCCCCATTTGGTTTTACGTGGGTCATCTTTAGTTGCTTGCAAGGTATCGGCGTCTTTGTTTACTTTCATTGAACGGAATTTGATGCAATAAAATTCACGATCGTTCAATCCGTTGCGTTTTTGACGGAAGAAGACGGGACCAGGCATGGTTATTTTGGTAATAATGGTTACGATAATGAGGATGATAGGGAAAAACGTGCATAAGAACGTTAATGAAAATACAATGTCGAATGCTCGTTTTAAGAATTTGTTTTCCGGCTGGCTCAGCGGGTCAGGGCGAAGGCTCAGGTAAGGGACATTGCCCAGCATATTGAAAAACACCCGGTTATGGAGATAATTGCGCAAGTTGGGCACACTGTAAAAATGTACCAAGTTGTTTTCACAATAGTTGATAATCGGTACAATCGTACTTGCCCGTCTTGAAGGAAGACAGCAAAACAGAGAATGTACATACGTGTGAGAAGCAAGGTAGTCTTGGACTTTTTCCGGTTTGCCCAAATAGGGACAATTTAGCGCATCCATTTCCGGGTTAGGTTGGTCATCGAAATAGCCTGTAACTGCATATCCGTAGGTCAGGTTGTTAGTCAGTTCGTGGTATAACTCAATATTATTAGTTGTACTTCCTATCAACACTACATAGTGGATATGGTTTTTGTTTGTCCGGTATTTCTTGATGCAAATGCGGATCAGAAGCCTGCAGATGCTTTCCGAAACGAATAACGAGAGAAGGTATGTGATAAAAAATGAAAAGGAAATTTCGATAAAATGACCGGCTGTCAGCAAGAAACCACTGATGAAAGAAAAATAGAATACATTAAGAAATGCCCGCCAGACAATTTGGTAAGGATGTACTTTGTCGTTATGCAGGACAACTCCTCGGTGGATAGTGCATATTAAATAACAGAGCGACAAGGTAATTAAAGTTTGAGGCAATGTTGCTTCTTGAGTTGGATGCTGTTTGCAAAATCCAGTCCAATAGTACAGCAGATAGAATAATCCGTTGCATAGACATAAGTCACAGGTAATGACAAGCACTTGTATTATGCTGTAGCGTCGAGTTGTATTGTTATTTGTTTTGTTGTTGCCCATAAAGAAACAATTAAAATCGCTTTTAAAACAATGAATGCCTACATAATGTTCATACTGCAAATGTTGCAATAAAATTTGAGAAAAGCAAGAGCTTCTCTTTAAAAAACCGTTACAAATAAAATATTTGTTAAAAATAAGCGGTTTTTGGATGAGGATGTATGTTGCATAACATAAAATGCTTATCTTTGCATCGTGTTTTTCATGGTATTAGATTTAAGGTTAATGAAGATTGGGAATCTGGGAAGATTCCCTTTTTTTATGTCCGTTTGTTTTCATTAGGCTGCATCGCCTGATTCATCTGCATTCGTTGGCCTTTACATCCGTATTCGTAGCCTTCTGAAGCCTGCTTCGTTTTATTTAGCATTTTGTTTAAATGAAAGTGCTGTAGTATTCTCAAATAAAAACAAGGGCGACTTGTTGGATTTTCGATTAAAGTTTCGTATATTTGTTATTGAGTTTACACTCTAGGCTTGCGAGCCTATATATAATAAGGTATAAGAAAACTATGAATATAAAATTTCGACTGATTGTGATGAACTTCCTGCAGTTTGCTGTGTGGGGAGCTTATTTGACTTCGATGGGGACTTACTTGGCAGGAATAGGGCTGGGCAACCACATCGGATTGTTTTATGCCATGCAAGGTGTTGTGTCGTTGTTTATGCCGGCTATATTGGGCATTATCGCCGACCGTTGGGTGCCAGCCCAGCGTTTGTTGGGATTGAGTCATCTGTTGGCAGCTCTGTTTATGGCAGGAGCGGGTTATTATGGAATGACGGCAGGTAACATGGTGTCTTTCCCGATACTGTTCGCTTTTTATTCAATGAGCGTAGCTTTTTATATGCCAACATTGGCACTGTCCAATTCGGTAGCTTATACGGCTCTTGAGCGTGCCGGGTTAGATACAATCAAGGCGTTTCCTCCTATCCGTACTTGTGGGACTATCGGTTTCATTTGTTCGATGTGGCTGGTCGACTTATGGGGATTCCAGTCTAATTATATGCAATTCTTTGTATGCGCGGGCTGGGGCATTCTGTTGGCGGTTTATGCCAATACGCTTCCAACGTGTCCGGTAAGCCGTGGTGCAAGCGGGCGAAAGTCTTTAGCCGAAGCGTTAGGCTTGAAGGCGTTTTTGTTGTTCCGCCAACGTAAAATGGCGATATTTTTTATATTTTCGATGTTATTGGGGGTATCGTTACAGATTACCAATGGGTTTGCCAATCCGTTTATAACCAGTTTCAGTGCATTGCCTGAATACGCCGATACGTTTGGGGTGCAACATGCCAATTTGTTGATTTCCCTTTCGCAAATCAGCGAAACCTGTTGTATATTGCTGATTCCGTTCTTCTTGGGGCGTTTTGGCATTAAGAAAGTAATGCTGATAGCTATGGTAGCATGGGTGTTGCGGTTTGCTTTGTTCGGATTAGGAAATCCGGGCAGTGGCGTCTGGATGTTTATTCTTTCGATGATTGTATACGGAGTGGCATTTGATTTTTTCAATGTGTCCGGCTCCTTGTTTGTAGATAAGGAAACAGATGTCTCCGTACGTTCGAGTGCCCAAGGATTATTTATTATCATGACCAATGGGCTGGGAGCTACGATTGGTACATTGAGCGCTCAGGCTGTGGTGAATTGTTTTGTGGATTTCGGAAGCACGGTTCCGCAAGTGGAAGGTTGGAGCAAGGCCTGGTTTATTTTTGCGGCATACGCATTGGTGGTAGCAATTTTGTTTGCTATTGTCTTTAAATATAAACACGTAAAGGAATGAAAGAAATTGAAGTGAAAATTCTGGATATGTCAACGGTGTTAAGGCCGTCTAATTCGTTTGCGTTGGTATTGGAAGAAGTTGGGGTTGAGAAACGAAAACTGGCATTAATTATTGGTGCTGCAGAAGCACAGAGTATTAAGATGGGTGAAATGAACTATCGTCCGCCTCGTCCTTTTACACATGATTTGATGTTACATGTAATGGAAGCGGGTGGTTTGGAATGTGAAAAAGCGGTTATTTATGAAGTGAAGAACGGAATTTACTATTCTTATTTTTATATAAGGAGAGCAGACGGAGAAGTAGAGGCGGTAGACGCGCGTACTTCGGATGTTGTTGCATTGTCGTTGCGGGCTAAATTTCCGTTGTATGTGTATGAAGACGTTTTAGAACGGGAACAGTTGAGAAATGTTTCAACAGACGGTTCTATTTACACGCTTACGGTAAATTCGGTTGACTTGGATACGTTGAAAAAAGCAATGGAAGAAGCAGTTGCTTCCGAAGATTATGAGCGTGCTTCGCAATTGCGTGATGAAATCCGTAAAAGGGAACAAGAGCAAAAAGACGAAAATTGATTTTAATAAAAAAATAGATATGCATACATTTTATACACCGGATATTGCAATAAAGACGGAACTTCCTGAAGAGGAAGCATCCCATTGTTTGCGCGTGTTGCGATTGACCGTAGGCGATGAGGTGTTGCTTACCGATGGGAAAGGATTTTTTTATAAGGCTGTTATTGACGGAATTGCAGGGAAGCGTTGCCAAGTAAAAGTTTTGGAAACGGTTTTTCAAGAACCCTTATGGAAAGGGCATTTGCATTTAGCTATGGCACCGACAAAAAACATAGACCGTACTGAATGGTTTGCGGAGAAGGCGACTGAAATCGGGTTTGATGAATTGAGCTTCTTGAATTGCCGTTTTTCGGAAAGGAAAGTAATAAAGCCCGAACGGATTGAAAAGATTGTGGTTTCTGCTGTCAAACAATCTTTGAAGGCACGGAAGCCGCAGGTGAATGGTATGATTGATTTCGATAAATTTGTCAAGCAAAATTTTAAAGGGCAGAAATTTATCGCGCATTGCTATGAAGGCGAGAAGCCTTTGTTGAGGAGTGTCTTGGACTCTCAAGCCGATGCGGTAGTATTGGTTGGTCCGGAAGGGGATTTTAGCCGTGAAGAGGTAGCATTGGCGGAATCTATGGGCTTCCGGTCTGTCAGTTTAGGAAAATCAAGGTTACGCACCGAGACTGCAGCTTTGGTAGCGGCGCATTTGATGAATCTGGCGCATGTGTTGGAGAGTTGATAAAAGGTTGTGTATCGGTAAGTTATTTATCAGGTAATAGGATAAAGTTATGTTGAAGAAAAGTTTTACATGGTGGGCATGCTGGATGATAGGCGTGTGGGCATTGGTTTCGTGCAAAAGCGGAGATGAATACGAAGCGGCTTTGCCTAAGGATGCAGCTTTGGTCGTGTCGGTCAATGCGGCATCTATTGTTGAGAAAAGCGGTTTATCGGGCAAAGAAGGAGAAGCACTCGTGCAACGCTTAGGAGATGCTTTGAAGAGTGGTATGCAAGGGTCTGAACCATTGGTAGATAAAATAATGGCAGACCCGGCAGAAAGCGGCATTGATTTCCGGAAAAACATATACCTGTATGTAGAATCCCACTCGGTTTCAGCCGGGGTATTGGCACGTGTGTCTGATGCTGGGAAACTAGAGGCATTGTTCGAATCATTAAGTAAGCAACAGATTTGTGGTGATTTAGTTCAAGAAGACGGGTATAAATGGGCTGCTATGGGAAATTTGTTGGTGGCATATACGTCGGATGCTCTTTTGATATTGGGCGACCCCAACGGAGGTGTCCCTCAAGATTTGTGCCATACTGCCTCGATGTTGCTTCGCCAAGGTGAAGAGGACGGATATTGTGCTACATCGGATTTCAAGCATATTAAAGGCGGAAAAGGAGATATTGTGGCTTTAACTTCTCTAGACATGCTTCCCGGACAATATGTGAGTCCGATTCTGATGGGAGCTTCCGGAGGGCTGGAACTGAAAGATATAAAAACGTTGGCGGAAGTGACTTTTGCTCAAGGGAAAATGAGCATAGACTTTACGAACTTGAGTACGGACAAAGTAATGAAGCAGATGCAGGAGAAGCAGGCTCAGGCATTTGGGAAAATAGAAGGAACTTATTTGGATAAATTCCCTGCCAATACCGGATTCTGGATGTCGATGAATATCGATGGAAAGAAAATCTATGAAATTTTATGCGGACATCCTTTGCTAAACAGTCAGTTGGAAAACTCGATGATGCCGATTGATTTTGAATCAATATTCGGTTCGATGAAAGGGGATGTGGCAATCGCCGGTAATCCGATGTCGGGTAAATTCATTGCTTATGCAGATGTGACGAATGCCCGTTTTTTACAGACTTTTGAAAACCTGAAGCCTTTATTGGCACTGACAGGCAACCGGATGCAACTTATTAACCGTGGTGCTACGGGATATGAATTCCGTATGACGGACGGAAGCATGTTGGGGATGCGTCCCGGTTATCACAACTGGTGGTTCGGGGTATCTGACGGGCGTTTTTATCTGACAAATCATGCAGAGTGGATTGATGCTTTTGTTCCGGGACAAACATTGCGTGATTGTCCGTGGGGGAAGCAGGTAAAAGGCAACATTGTGTATTGGGGAATGAATTTGGCTTCAGCTATAGAGGAAGCAGGACAAGCTTATGGCTCTCATGCTGAATGGAATCAGGCGTTGGGCTTTTTGCAAGGTCTGGATTATATGACCTTCGCTATGGAGGATATGAATAAATCGCATCTGGAATTGGTGATGAAAGATCAAGACCGGAATATTCTTCAGGCTTTGTTGAGTGCAATCAATTAATAAGTAAGGAATGGAAACGATAGAGTTACAACAGACCTTGCCGGAAGTCTTTGCCGGCAGGGATAGGGTTATCTCTGATGTATGGCATCGGGAGATAGCTTTTCAGAAAGGGAAGATTTACCTGCTGGAAGCAGCTTCGGGGACGGGTAAGTCTTCTCTTTGTAGTTTTATATATGGATATCGGAAGGATTATCAAGGCATTATTTCTTTTGATGGGCAGAATATCCGCAATTTGTCCGTATCACAATGGGTGCATTTGCGGAAAACTTCATTGAGCATGTTGTTTCAGGAACTTCGCTTGTTCGGAGAATTGACGGCATTGGAAAATGTGCGGATGAAGAATGCATTGACAGGGTATTGTCAACGGAAACAGATTGACGAATGGTTTCAAAGGTTAGGGATTGATGGGAAAAAAGACCAGAAAGTGGAACGTATGTCTTTTGGCCAGCAGCAGAGGGTGGCGTTTATCCGTGCTTTATGCCAACCTTCTGATTTTATATTCTTGGACGAGCCTATCAGTCATTTGGATGACGGGAATAGCCGGATTATGGCGGAAATATTAAAAGAAGAAGTAAATAGGAGAGGCACGGGAGTGATAGTGACTTCCATCGGAAAACATTTGCCTTTGGAATACGACCGGATATTGAAACTTTAATTTTCCGCTATACATTATTAATTATTTATATTCATTGAGAACATGATTTGGAAATTATTGAAGCAGCATCTTAGTCTGTCTCAGTTGATTGGTTTTTTCTTTGCCAATGTGTGTGGTATGGTAATCGTGTTGCTTGCCGTGCAGTTTTACCGCGATGTCTTGCCGATATTTACTCAGGGGGACAGTTTTATGAAAGGGAATTATGTTATTGTGAGCAAGAAAGTCAGTACATTAGGGACTATTGTAGGTAAGCAGACAACATTTTCTTCGGGTGATATTCGAGATATTGAGGCACAATCTTTTGTGGAAGGAGTGGGGTGTTTTATTCCTTCTCAGTTTAAAGTTTCTGCAGGTATGGGGCTGCAGGGCATACGGATGTCAACCGATTTGTTTTTTGAATCGGTTCCGGATGCATTTGTAGATGTGAAATCAGAAAAATGGAAGTTTGACCCGGCATCAGATGAGGTGCCGATTATCATTCCACGTAATTATTTGAATTTATATAATTTCGGCTTTGCACAAAGCCGAAATTTGCCACAACTGTCTGAAGGGTTGATTGGCATGGTCAATTTGGATATCCGCATTATGGGAAATGGGCAAATGAAGCAGTTGAAGGGACGTATAGCCGGTTTCTCCAATCGGCTCAATACGATATTGGTTCCGGAATCGTTTATCCGTTGGGCGAATGCACATTACGGTGAAGGGAAAGATGCAGCTCCTTCCCGCCTGATTGTCGAAGTGAATAACCCTGCAGATGAACGCATTGTCCAGTATTTTCAGCGGAAAGGATATGAAATGGAAGGCAATGAACTGGATGCGGGAAAAACGGCTTGGCTTTTGAAAGTGATAGTCGGGGTTGTGTTGTCGGTTGGTTTGCTCATCAGTGCACTTTCATTTTATATTTTGATATTGAGCATTTATTTGTTGTTGCAAAAGAATATGCGCAAGTTGGAAACTCTATTGTTAATAGGGTATAGTCCGGCACAAGTGGCACGTCCCTATCAGGTGCTTACTGTTGTGCTGAATTTGTTGGTATTGACATTAGGTTTCGGTCTTGTGGTGTGTGTACGCAGTTGGTATGTACCGGTTCTTTCCGCCTTGCTTCCCGAAGCGGGAGGGGGCAGTCTAGTGCCTGCTTTATCGGTGGGCATTGTGGTTTTTTTATTTGTATCGGCATTGAATTTATATATAATCCGCCGGAAGGTGAATGCCGTTTGGTTCCGCAAAAAATAAAAGGATATGATTAAACAAGTTGAATTTACACTGAAACCTCGTACTAGAGGATTCCATTTAATAACACAGGAGGTTATGAGTCACTTGCCTGAATTGCCAGAAGCAGGTTTGTTGCATTTGTTCATTAAGCATACAAGTTGTGCGTTGAGCATCAATGAAAATTACGACCCCAGTGTGCGCAGCGATATGGAGCGTATCTATAATAATTTGGTGAAAGAGAATCAGGCTTATTATACGCATGTGGATGAAGGTCCCGATGATATGCCGAGTCATGCCAAATGCAGTCTGACAGGAGTGTCTCTTACCATACCTGTAACGTCCGGACGCTTGAATATGGGTACATGGCAGGGGATTTATTTATGTGAATTCAGAGACTATGGCGGAGCACGTCGGATTGTGGCTTCAATACTTGGTTAAGCCTCTTTGTTTTCGCACACGGAATGTTTTTTGTGTGAATAAATGTTTAAAAACGGGCGGTATTGTCTCCCCTTTTTAATATATAGTTTCATGTTCGCTGGAAAAAGTGGTTTTTTTACAAAAAAATGTTAGTTAGGATGACAAGATAATAAGATATTTATATAAATTTGCGTAGATGATTAATGATACATTGAACCATTAAAATGTGGTTCAGATAGAAAATAGTTGAATCTATAAAAATAATAAAAGAGTAAAGCTTATGTCAAAAATCGTTGGACACATTTCGCAGGTCATCGGTCCGGTGGTCGATGTGTACTTCAAACTGGAAGAAGGGCAGGATGCAGAACAGTCTCTGCCGAAAATCCATGATGCGTTGACAATCGCCCGCAACGATGGTCGTACGTTGGTAATTGAAGTGCAGCAGCATATCGGTGAAGATACTGTGCGCTGCGTAGCCATGGACAGTACGGATGGACTGAAACGCGGAATGGAAGTCGTTCCTGCCGGTCATCCGATATCTATGCCGGTTGGAAGTCAGATTAAAGGACGTGTAATGAATGTAGTCGGTGATGCTATCGACGGAATGAAAGAATTGGATAAGGCGGAAGGCTTTCCGATTCATCGCGAACCGCCGAAGTTTGAAGATTTGGCTACTTCGCAAGAAGTCCTTTTTACGGGTATTAAAGTGATTGACCTTTTGGAACCTTATTTGAAAGGAGGTAAGATTGGTCTGTTTGGTGGTGCCGGTGTAGGAAAGACGGTGCTCATCAAAGAGTTGATTAACAACATTGCCAAGAAACACAATGGTTTCTCTGTCTTTGCCGGTGTGGGTGAACGTACCCGTGAAGGTAATGACTTGTTGCGGGAAATGATTGAGTCTGGTGTAATCCGTTATGGCGATGAATTCCTGAAGAGCATGGAAGAAGGCAATTGGGATTTGTCGAAAGTGGATTACAAGGAAGTAGAGAAATCTCAAGTATCTATGGTGTTCGGGCAGATGAACGAGCCTCCTGGTGCACGTCAGTCTGTTGCGTTGTCAGGTTTGACACTGGCGGAATCTTTCCGTGACCGTGATACGGGTGAGAACGGTCCGCGTGATATCTTGTTCTTTATTGACAATATCTTCCGTTTCACGCAGGCTGGTTCAGAAGTGTCGGCATTGCTGGGGCGTATGCCTTCTGCTGTAGGTTATCAACCGACTTTGGCAACGGAAATGGGACAGATGCAGGAACGTATCACTTCAACGAAGAACGGTTCTATTACGTCTGTACAAGCTGTGTATGTGCCTGCGGATGACTTGACTGACCCGGCTCCTGCTACAACCTTTACTCACTTGGACGCTACTACGGTGTTGAGCCGTAAGATTGCCGAGCTTGGTATCTATCCAGCCGTTGACCCTTTGGATTCAACTTCACGTATTTTGGATCCGCTGGTAGTAGGTAAGGAACATTATGATACGGCACAACGTGTAAAACAGATTCTTCAGCGTAATAAAGAGTTGCAGGATATCATCTCTATTTTAGGTATGGATGAATTGTCGGATGAAGACCGTTTGACTGTAAACCGTGCCCGTCGTGTACAACGCTTCTTGTCTCAACCGTTTGCCGTGGCAGAGCAGTTTACTGGTGTACCGGGCGTAATGGTTTCTATCGAGGACACAATCAAGGGATTCAAGATGATTTTGGACGGTGAAGTGGATTATCTTCCCGAACAGGCTTTCTTGAATGTCGGTACGATTGAAGATGCGATTAAGAAAGGTGAGAAACTGCTTGCTGCAGCGAAAGGATAGTATTTTGAGTTTTTAAAACTAGAAAGAATGAAAGAACTTCATCTGGTTATCGCTTCACCTGAACAGACAGTTTTCGAAGGGAAAGTGGACATGGCAGTATTGCCTGGCGAACTTGGAGAATTCCAAGTGCTGGTGAACCATGCGCCGTTGATTTCTTCGCTTACGGCTGGAGAAGTGAGGTACACGGCTGGAAAAGAATCGCATTCCTTGTCAATCAAGGGCGGATTTGTAGAAGTCAGAGACAATCAGATATCAGTTTGCGCTGAACTCTAAAGTGAGGAAGGCCTAAGTTAATGCTATTGACAGAATGTTATTAAAGGCGGTAAAGAAGAAATTCATTCAAGAACTGACAGGATTAGGCATAATCTTGACAATTGGAACGGTGTTGGTTTTTCATTTCTTTTTCCCAGAAAGGTATTTCCAATGGTTTCCGTTGATTCCGGTGTTTTTCTATGCTTTTGGTCTTTTTTACATTTATATGTTTGAATTCAGTCTTCAGTTGGGGGCTGATAAGATAGCGATGACTTACCTGATTTGTAAGGTGCTGAAATTTATATTGAGTGCTTTGGTTCTGATATTTTACGGATTTGTGATAGAAAAGGAAGTCGTAGCTTTTGTTGCTACATTTGTTTTTTTCTATTTTGCGTTTCTGGTTTTTGAGACCCGTTTCTTCCTTCGCTTTGAAGCGAAACTGAAATTAAGTAAACAAGTAAAAAATGAAAAAAATACGGTACATAGTAATAACACTGCTGCTTTTGTTGGCAATTCCGACAGCAACGCTGAAAGCGGAGACCGGCGGTGAAGGAGAGATAGATGTGAACGAATTGATATTCGGACATATCGGTGACGCATACGAGTGGCATGTAGTCTCGTTTGGCGATACTCATCTCACGATTCATCTTCCGGTAATCGTAAAAAGCAGTACGGGCTGGCATGTGTTCTGCTCTTCTCATTTGGAAGGAGGAGAAGAATATGAAGGCTTGTATATCGCTGAAGGAGGTGCTAATGACGGTAAGATAGTGGAGCGGAATGCTGCCGGTGAAGAAGTGCGACCGTTCGATATTTCCATTACCAAAAATGTACTCGGATTGTTTATCAACAGTGCTATCCTGCTGATTGTTATGTTGGGTTGTGCACGTTGGTATAAGAAACATCCTTTGGAGCAGGGCGCTCCGAAAGGGGGAGTAGGAATGATCGAAGCTACGGTAATGTCTATTTATGATGATGTAATTAAAGGCTGTGTAGGCGAAGATTACAGACGGTATGCACCTTATTTGCTGACCGCTTTCTTCTTTGTGCTGGTGAATAATTTAATGGGATTGATACCTATCTTTCCTGGGGGAGCGACCGTAACAGGTAATATTGCCATTACGATGGTTTTGGCTCTGTGTACGTTCCTTTTCACCAATATATTCGGTACAAAGGCTTACTGGAAGGAAATCTTTTGGCCTGAAGTTCCAACATGGCTGAAAGTTCCGATACCTATGATGCCGTTGATAGAATTCTTCGGTATATTCACTAAACCGTTTGCCTTGATGATTCGTCTTTTTGCCAATATGATGGCAGGTCATGCTGCTTTGTTGAGTTTGATAGCAATCATTTTCATTACGGTGAAGGCTGGTGCTGTAATCAATGGCTCGATGACAGTAGTGGCTGTGGCATTCGGTATTTTCATGAATGCGCTCGAACTTTTGGTCGCATTTATTCAAGCGTATGTGTTCACGATGCTTTCGGCTGTATTTATCGGTTTGTCGAGAGTGAAAGAACATGCAGAAAAATAAAATTAATAAATTAAAAGTATAACCATTAAAATTTTAGAATTATGTTATTATCAGTTTTATTGCAGGCTGCTGCAGGTGTTGGCATTAGTAAATTAGGCGCTGCTATCGGCGCAGGTATCGCAGTATTGGGTGCAGGTATCGGTATCGGTAAAATCGGTGGTGCTGCCATGGAAGCTATGGCACGTCAACCGGAAGCATCAGGCGATCTGCGTATGAACATGATTATTGCCGCTGCCTTGGTTGAAGGTGTGGCTTTGATCGCAATCGTGGTTTGTTTGTTGACTTTGTTCTTATAATAAAAACAATACATTATGGGATTATTAACTCCGGATCCGGGGCTAGTGTTTTGGATGGTCATTACGTTTGGAGTCGTATTCGTCTTGTTGGCGAAATATGGTTTTCCCGTGATCATTAAGGCAGTAGAGGACCGGAAAGCATATATTGATAATTCGTTGAAGGCAGCGCGTGAAGCGAATGAACAATTGGCGAACGTGAAGCTGGAAGGCGAAAAGATTCTTGCTCAGGCACGTGAAGAGCAGAACCGCATTTTGAGCGAAGCAGCTGTTACGCGCGACCGCATCATAAAAGATGCTCAAGACCGGGCTATAACTGAAGGACAACGCTTGATGACGGAAGTGAAAAAGCAGATTGAAACGGAAAAGGAAAGTGCAATCCGTGACATCCGTCGCCAGGTGGCTGTTTTATCGGTTGAAATAGCTGAGAAGATTATGCGAAGTAAGCTTGTCGATACGAAAGAGCAGAATGCTTTGATTGACCGTATGCTGGATGAAATGCTTGAATCTTCTAAAAAATAAATAGGTTATGAATACAGGAGTTGTTTCCAGACGTTATGCAAAAGCTTTGCTTGCCTATGTAAAAGCTGTGAAAAAGGAAGACAGAGTTTATGAAGAAGTAAAAATGCTGGCTTCATACTTTGAGCGTGTTGCAGGCTTGCGTCACGCAGTGGAAAATCCTGTATTGGATATTCCGACAAAGCTGAAACTCTTGCGTGAAGCGGCAGGAGGAGCAAAGGTGAGCCAAGAACTGATGCGTTTCTTTAGTTTGGTATTGGAAGAAAAAAGAGAGAAATTCTTGCAGTTCATGACCTGGTCGTACATCGACTTGTATCGTGAGGATAAAAACATTCTCATCGGCAAATTGACAACGGCTGTTCCTTCTCCTAAATTGGTCGATTATTTGCAGAGGGCATTGTCTAAAGCAAATAATGCGAAGGTTGAATTGGAGACGAAAGTGGATGAGAGTTTGATTGGTGGGTATATTGTAGAAGTGGCAGGTATGCGTATGGATGCAAGTGTAACTAACCAATTGAAACGTGTAGAACAGCAGTTTATTGCAAAAAACAGAAGAATAATTTAAAACAAAGCTTATGCCAGAAAATAATAATATTAAACCCAGTGAAGTTTCAGAAGTGTTACTCCAGCAGTTGCAAGGGATTGACACCTCCCTGAAATTCGACGAAGTGGGTACTGTACTTCAAGTGAGCGATGGCGTAGCTCGTATTTACGGTTTGCGTAATGCAGAAGCTAATGAGTTGCTTCAGTTTGAGAACGGTATCATGGGAGTCGTGATGAATCTGGAGGAAGATAATGTCGGAGCCGTCTTGTTGGGTCCTACCGACCAAGTAAAGGAAGGTATGGTGGTAAAGCGTACTAATCGTATTGCCTCTATCAATGTAGGTGAAGGTATGTTGGGACGTGTGATTGACCCATTGGGCGTGCCTTTGGATGGGCGTGGCGAAATCGGGGGCGATACGTGTGAAATGCCCTTGGAACGTAAAGCACCGGGAGTTATTTTCCGTCAGCCGGTAACTGAACCGTTGCAGACAGGTTTGAAAGCCATTGATGCGATGATTCCTATCGGACGCGGACAGCGCGAGTTGATCATCGGTGACCGTCAGACAGGTAAGACTGCTATTGCTATTGATACTATCATCAATCAGCGGCATAATTATGAAGCAGGTGATCCTGTATATTGTATTTATGTAGCTGTGGGACAGAAAGGTTCTACAGTTGCTAGTCTAGTAAATGTATTGCGTGAGAAAGGCGCAATGGATTATACTATTGTGGTAGCCGCTACAGCTTCAGATCCAGCAGCCTTGCAGTATTTTGCACCGTTTGCAGGTGCTGCAATCGGTGAATATTTCCGTGATACGGGTCGCCATGCTTTGGTAGTTTATGATGATTTGTCAAAACAAGCTGTAGCTTATCGTGAAGTATCATTGATTTTGCGTCGTCCGTCAGGACGTGAAGCTTATCCGGGTGATATTTTCTATTTGCATTCTCGTTTATTGGAACGTGCTGCAAAGATTATCAGCCAGCAAGAAGTGGCAGAAACGATGAACGATTTGCCTGTAAGTTTGAAAGGCAAGGTTAAAGCTGGTGGTTCGCTTACTGCATTGCCTATTATCGAAACGCAAGCGGGCGATGTATCGGCTTATATTCCTACCAACGTGATTTCTATTACCGATGGTCAGATATTCTTGGAAACTGATTTGTTCAACCAAGGTTTCCGTCCTGCTATTAATGTGGGTATTTCTGTATCACGTGTAGGTGGTAGTGCACAGGTTAAGAGTATGAAGAAAGTTGCAGGTACGTTGAAAATCGACCAGGCGCAATATCGTGAATTGGAAGCATTCTCTAAGTTCAGTAGCGATATGGATCCTGTTACTGCTATGGCAATCGACCGTGGACGTAAGAACAATCAGTTGCTTATTCAGCCTCAGTATACACCGATGCCGGTAGGGGAACAGGTTGCTATTTTGTATTGCGGAACGCATTCGTTGATGCGCGAAGTGCCTATTGAGAAGGTACGTGCTTTTCAAGATGCATTCTTAACTACCATGCGTGCTAACTATCAAAAAGATGTGTTGGATGTATTGGCAGCCGGTAAGATTAGCGATGAGGTTACGGCAATCATCGAAAAAGTAGCAGCAGATACAGTAGGACAATTTAAAGAGAAATAATCATCATGGCATCACTGAAAGAAGTAAAAGGAAGAATCAGTTCCATCAACGGTACGCTGAAAATCACTTCGGCTATGAAGATGGTTGCCTCTGCTAAGCTTCATAAGGCACAGGGGGATATCGAAAATATGCTTCCTTACGAACGAAGACTGCATCACATGCTTACTAACTTCTTGAGTTCAGGGCAGAGTGTAGAGTCGCCTTTCATTGTGAAACGTGATGTGAGGAAGATTGCGATTGTCGTATTTGCATCGAATAGTAGCTTATGCGGTGGTTTCAATGCCAATGTAATCCGGCATTTACAAGATACTGTTGCTGAATATACGAAAACTATAGGAAAAGAAAATATTTTGATTTATCCGATAGGTCGTAAAGTTGCAGATGCTGTTAAGAAAATGGGATTTACTCCTATGGGAGATTATCAGCATATGAGTGGGAAGCCGAATTATCAAGAAGCTTCTGATTTAGCGGTAGAGTTAATTAACCGTTATCTGACAGATGAGATTCAAGAAGTCATTTTGTTGTATAATCACTTTAAGTCTACTTCTTCGCAGGTCTTGACAAGAGAAGCTTATTTACCTCTTGACCTCGAAACAGAGCAAAAAGCAAGTGTTGCACAAGAAGGCGAACGAAAAAATCAGATGGAGGCAGACTATATTATAGAACCGTCTGCAGAACGTGTGATGCAGGAATTGCTTCCTAAGGTGCTTCGTTTGAAAATCTATACTGTATTGCTTGATTCGGCTGCAGCTGAACATGCAGCACGTACGATGGCGATGCAAATTGCAACCGACAATGCGAATGATTTGTTACAAGAACTTACGTTACTCTATAATAAGAGCCGTCAGCAAGCAATTACTAATGAATTGCTTGATATTGTAGGCGGTACGATGGCGTAGTTTATTTAAGTGAAGAATGAAGAATTAAAAATGAAGAATAATATTGCTTTGACAATTTCTTCATATTCTATTCTTCATTCTTCATTTTTTATTTTAGTCAAATTTTCCGTAGCGGGTGGGGAGAAGTTTACGGTCTCCTAATGTATTATCCACACGCGCTACATTAATCCAAAACTTGTTCTCGCGTACGCTCGGTATCGGATAGACGGCTTTCTCGCGTGTATAGAAATGTTGCCAATGGTTAGATATCGCTTCATATTCGGGATGTGGAGCATTTATCAGTACATTATCTTCCTTTGAAGCTTCACCGTTTTTTATTTCTTCTATTTCATGCCAAATAGAGAGCATGCAACTTACAAAATTGTCTAATTCGCTTAAGCTTTCGCTTTCGGTAGGCTCAATCATCAGGGTGCCGTGGACGGGGAAGGAGAGCGTGGGCGCATGATAACCGTAGTCCATCAGACGCTTGGCAATGTCGTTCTCGGAGATGCCGCTTTCTTCGTGCACCCGGCGGCACTCTAAAATCATTTCGTGGCCTACGAATCCGTTGGTGCCCCGATAGACCGTGCCGTAGGTGTCGTTCAGGCAAGCCGCTAAATAATTGGCGTTCAGGATGGCGGCTTTTGTGGCACGCTCCAGCCCCTCGGCTCCCATCATGCAGATGTAGCCGTAGGTGATGGGCAGGATGCCGGCGCTTCCGAAGGGAGCCGCGGACACTTCGTTCGTCTCGTCGCCGAAGAGCGCGTGCCCCGGCAAGAAGGGAATCAAATGGCGCGCGACGCATACCGGACCTACGCCCGGACCGCCTCCTCCGTGAGGGCTGGCGAAGGTCTTGTGCAGGTTCAGGTGGCACACATCGGCTCCGATGATGCCCGGATTGGTCAGCCCCACTTGCGCATTCATGTTGGCTCCGTCCATGTAGACTTGCGCGCCGTACCCGTGGATGATTTGGCAGATTTCCTCGATGTCGTTCTCGAAGATGCCGTGGGTCGAGGGGTAGGTAATCATCAGGGCGGCAAGGCGGTCGCGGTTGGCTTCGGCTTTCGTGCGCAGGTCGGCTACGTCTACGTTGCCATGCTCGTCGCAAGCGCAGGTCAGGGTCTCGTATCCGGCTTGCACCGCCGATGCGGGATTGGTGCCGTGTGCCGAAGCCGGAATCAGAATCAAGTTGCGGTGTCCCTGCCCGATGCTCTCTAAGTAGCTCCGGATGATGCGCAAGCCTGTATATTCGCCTGCGGCTCCCGAATTGGGCTGGAGGCTGATGCCTTCGAATCCGGTGATAGCGAGCAATTGCTTCGAGAGGTTATCAATCAATTCGCGGTAGCCTTGCGCTTGGTCTTCGGGCACTAAGGGGTGTATGTTCATCCATGCGGCGTTGCTGAGCGGAAGCATTTCGGCGGCTGCGTTCAGCTTCATGGTGCACGAGCCTAATGAAATCATGGAGTGGGCAAGGGAGATGTCTTTGCGCTCTAACCGCTTGATGTAACGCATCATTTCGGTTTCGGTATGGTAGAGGCGGAACACTTCGTGGGTGAGGTAGGGCGACCGGCGGCACATTTCTTCCTTCAGCGAAGAGGTTTCGGGGATGTCGCCCGTTTCGTGTACCGATTCTTCCGCGGCTATGCCGAGTATCATCAGCAAATGACTGGCGTCGGTGGGCGTAGTGGCTTCATCAATGCTGATGCCGATGTCTCCGTTCTCGAAATAGCGCAGGTTGACTTCTTTGCTCAACGCGATGGTCTGCAATTTCTCTTGCGAGACATGGACTGGAAGCCGCAGGCGGAGCGTATCGAAAAAGGCTTCGTTCTGTTCTGCATATCCCAATTTGGCGGCTTGCTTGTCCAGCCACGAGGCTATGCTATGGATGCGCCGGGCTATCTCGCGGATGCCTTCCGCTCCGTGCCATACGGCATAGAATCCCGCCATGGTGGCAAGCAAGGCTTGTGCGGTGCAGATGTTCGAGGTGGCTTTCTCGCGCTTGATGTGTTGCTCGCGTGTCTGGAGCGCCATGCGGTAGCACAGGTGCCCGTATTTGTCTTTCGAGAGTCCGATGATGCGTCCGGGCATGTTGCGCTTGTATTCGTCGCGTGTGGCGAAATAAGCCGCCGAGGGTCCGCCGTAGAACATCGGGATGCCTAAGCGTTGGGTGCTTCCGAACACGATGTCGGCTCCCCATTCGCCGGGAGGCGTTAACAGGGCGAGGCTCAGGATGTCCGCGCTGACCGCCACCTTGCATCCGGCTTCGTGGGCACGGGCGGTAAAGCCGCGGTAATCTTCGATGTTCCCGCTATTGTTGGGGTATTGCACGATGCATCCGAAGAGGTCGGGCGTGAACGCTAATTCCTTGTAGCTTCCGGTCTTCACACGGATGCCTTGCGGAAGTGCGCGGGTGCGGATGACGGCAAGCGTTTGCGGGAAGATTTCGCTATCGACGAAGAGGGTGTTGGCTCCCGCTTTTTGCTGGGCACGGCTGCGCAAGGCGTGCATCATCGTAGCGGCTTCGGCTCCGGCGGTGGCTTCGTCGAGCAGGGAGCAATTGGCAAGGGGCATGGCGGTGAGGTCGCTCACGGCGGTTTGGAAATTAATCAACGCTTCCAGCCGTCCTTGGGATATCTCGGTCTGATAGGGGGTATAGGACGTGTACCACACCGGATTTTCGAACACATTCCGCTGGATAACGGCAGGGGTGATGCTATCGTACCAGCCGGTGCCGATGTAGGATTTGTAAATCTTGTTATGGGATGCTATCCGGGCGATGTGTCCGGCAAATTCGCGTTCGGTCATAGCTGGAGGCAAGTCCAAGGGTTGCTTGAGGCGGATTCCTTTCGGAATGACTTTATCTATCAGTTCGTCTATCGTTTTGACGCCTATTTTCCCCAACATGCGGGGCAGGTCGGAATCTGTAATGCCAATATGGCGGTTGGCAAAAACATCTGTTTTCATGGTTAGTTTTAGTTTATGAGGTTAAGGGTTTTGTTTTTTTCACCACAGATTACACAGATTTTATCAATTAATAATGAACAATTAAAAGTTAATAACGGCAATTCGAATCATTCCTCGTTATTCGTTATTCACTTTTAATTATTAACTGATGAAATCTATGTAATCTGTGGTGAAACATTTATCTGAAATAAGGATTGTCTATTTTCTCGCGTCCGATGGTGGTGGAATCTCCGTGTCCGGGATAGACCACGGTATCATCGGGAAGGGTGAAAAGCTTGGTCACGATGCCGTCCATCAGCTCGCCGAAGTCGCCTCCTTCGAGGTCTGCACGTCCTACGCTTCCCCGGAACAAGACGTCTCCGCTAAATGCGCATTGGTGTGCCTCGTCGTAGTACACGATGCCTCCGGGCGAATGTCCGGGCACGTGGATAGCTTTCAGTCCGGTATTGCCGAAGCGGATGATGTCTCCATCGGCAATATATCCGCCTAAGGGAACCGGAGCCTCGTTGGGCGGGAATCCGAACGCATGGCATTGGGCGGGCAATCTGTCTAATAAGAACTCGTCTTCCCGGCTGGCTTCTGCCCGAAGGTTGAACTCGCGGAACATGAACGGGTTTCCGAAAACATGGTCCAGATGCAGGTGGGTATTGAGCAGGTGCTTTACCGTGAGCTGGTTCTCGATGATGTATTGCTTGAGCCGTTGTTGTTCGTTGGGATAATAGCATCCCGCGTCGATAACGGCGGCTTCTCCCGTTTCGTCGGAAAGGACGTAGCAATTAACGGGAAACATATTGAATTCGAATCGTTTGATGGTCATGGACAATTACTTATTTATACAAACATAAATTACCTTTTTGGTCTCGAAATACTCTTCTTGGAAGAACTCTTTCAGGTCGGTCACCATGGCTTGATGCTTCACGGATTGGATTTCGTGTTGCAATTCGCCTCCTTTCAAGCAAATCAAGCCGTTGGGCAAGGCATTGTGCTGCTCTTTCTTGATGTTCTTCCGCACGATTTTCAGCAAGTCGGGTAAGGGCATTACGGCACGGCTTACAACGAAATCGAACATGCGTTTCTCTTCTTCGGCTCTGCAATGGCGTGTCGTTACATTCTTCAGCCCGATGGCATTCGCCACTTCTGTAGCCACTTTCACTTTCTTCCCGATGCTGTCTATCAGATGGAAAGACACTTCGGGGAAAAGGATGGCAAGCGGAACACCCGGGAAGCCGCCTCCGGTACCTAAGTCCATAATTTCGGTATCGGGACGGAAATTGACGGTTTTCGCAATGCCCAATGAGTGCAAGACGTGGTGCTCGTATAAATTCCCGATGTCCTTTCGCGAGATAACATTGATTTTGCTGTTCCAGTCGGTGTATAAATCTCCGAGGGCGGCAAATTGCTCTTTTTGCGTCTCGCTTAGGTCGGGGAAATATTTCAGGATGATTTCCATTTCCATATTTAATGTTTTAAGTAAGATTGAATATCGTCATAATTTACGGTCAGGCGGAAGTCTCCGGCGGAATAGGGAGCTATTTCATACCGGTTGTAATAGAAGGTGACTCCTTCTTTCTCCAGCAAGAAATTAGACGGGATATACAGGTAGGTATCCAGCAGGATGCCCATGGATTGCAATCCGTCAAGGGAAGTGATGGTATCGGTATCCATCCGTTGGTTCACTTCCTTGATGAGTTCGTTCATGATGAGCTTGCAAATGCTTGCCGTGTCTTTCTCGTTGAACACATCGTCTTCTTTCAAGATTTTCCCTGTTTCCTGATTGATGTTCAGGCAGGTGATTGTGGTATTGGGATGTGCGCCTCCGGTGTATTGGAAATCGGTCACGGTATAGTTCCATACGCCTTTCTTGCCTTCTTTCATTTCCGTATTCAATTGGTACTCGTAGTTGTACCATGCGGGTACATCATCCGGCTTCATTCCGTTGTGCAGGTCGGCTTCGAACAGGCCTTTCACGTCGGTCTTGTAGTTTTCAATGTAGCTTTCGGCTAAAGCCGGCAAGACTTTGTCCGGTTGGAGCGTTTCGTAAGAAGAGCCGAAAACCGTTCGGATAATCGTAGCGTTGATTTGCGTGGAAAGCGAATCGCTCTCCGAGGCAGGTTGGAGATAGGAGAAATCCAAATTGATTTTGCAAGTCGGCACTTTTTCGCCTTCTTGCAGGCGGACGATGGTGTCGGTGCTTACGGTACAGATTTGCGGAGCCGTTTCGGCTTTCTTTTGTGGTTGGCACCCGGGCATTAAAACACATCCGGTGGCACAGAGCATCACCGATAAAAATGTTAATCTTCTTCTCTCCATATCATTCGTTTTTTAGTGTTTGGAAATTTCACATTACAAATGTAATACAAATCTGTGATAAATCCGATAGAAAAGGTGACATCTTTCTTCTACAAGAGGCGAGTATTTGTGAAGATTTGTTTTTTTCCCCTCTTTCCTTTCGAAAAAGCCATATTTAGCTTACATTTGTCTTCTGTAGTGAGGAACTTAAAGGGAGTTAGAAGAAGTTATGCCTTCGGCAGGAGTTAAATGCCAATAGCACAGAAGTATTGGCTTCTAACTCCTTCTGACTCCTTGAAATAACTCCTTTTAACTCCTAAAATAAAAAAGAAAAATCATGGACGTAAATTTACAGACCGAATATTGGGGGCAGGTCTCTTACCGTGAGGCATGGGAGAGGCAGACGGCTTTGTTCGATGAGATAATTTCCGCACGTGCCAATTGTCTTCCCTACGTGAACCGCTTGGTGTTTTGCGAACATCCGCATGTCTATACGTTGGGAAAGCATGGGAAGGAGGCGAATATGCTTTTAAGTGAAGCCCAATTAAAGCAGATAGGGGCAGAGTTGTTTCATATCGACCGGGGAGGAGACATTACGTATCACGGACCGGGGCAATTGGTGTGTTATCCTATCCTTTGTCTGGAGGATTTCCATTTAGGGTTGAAAGAGTATATCAACCTGTTGGAAGAAGCCGTAATCCGGGTATGCCGTTCGTATGGCATCGAATCTGGAAGGGTGAAGGGGGCAACCGGTGTATGGCTTGCATCGGGTACTCCCGACGAGCGGAAGATTTGTGCCATCGGGGTACGGAGCAGCCATTTCGTAACGATGCACGGGCTGGCTCTGAATGTGAACACCGATTTGCGCTATTTCGGTTATATCCATCCGTGCGGCTTTATTAATAAAGGAGTGACATCCATAGCACGGGAAGTTGGGCATGAAGTGCCGATGGAAGAGGTCTGTGCCTGGCTGGAGAAAGAGCTGCATGCTGTAGGTTTCAGACCCCGTTAAAATACATCAGCTAACGAAGCCTGCTTCATCGGCCTACGAAGCAGGCTTCGTTGGCTAACACATACGGCTTCATCGCCTGATGAAGCCGTATGTGTTTTTAAAGCATGTCTGGTATCAGATAAAGATTGTCTTCGGGAACGTTTTGTTCTTGCAAAGCTTCTTTGTCCGCCCAAAATGTTTTGATAAAGTCTTCGTGTGTCTTGCAATACGTTTCGGCTTTCCGGTAGCATTCCAAGGCTTCCGGTATTTGGTTGGATGCCAAATATACATGTCCGGCATTCAGCCAGTCGGATAGTTGCGCATCTTCCCCCTGTTGCAGTTTTTGGTAGAAGCGGAGTGCATCTTCGTATTTTCCTGTCATGAAGTAGCACCAGCCTATGGCGCGTTGGGCATTTGCCGGGGTTTTGTCCAGGTATTCTACCTTAAAGAAGTAAGCAAGTGCCTTGTCATATTGGCGCATCGTGGCGAGGCATTGCCCCATTTGTAGCAGGACATTCAGGTCATCGGGTTTCATTTCTGTCACTTTCTCATAACATTCCAATGCCTGCGGATATTGCCGGGTACGTTTGTAGCATTGCGCCAAGTGTTTCAAGGTCCATACGTGGTCGGGCTTGAGCAGGTCTGCTTGGGTATATGCCTTGATAGCTTCCTCGTAGTTTTTCATTTTCTGATAAGTGAAGCCCAGCTTTTGCATGACTTCGGCATCAGGCGTTTCTTCTTGGCTCAGCTTTTGGTAAAGCACGGATGCCTCTTCCATATAGTCTTTCGTAAACAAATGGTCGGCTATGTGCTTGGATGCTTCCGGCGTATGGAGTAAAGGCGCAAGTGCCGGACAATTCCACAAGTCCAGTTTGTCTTTGAATATGTCATGCGTTTCATTCCGGTATGCCCAAAGTTTGAAGAAACGGTATAAGTCGTGGATGTATTGGCTGCTTACGATTTTGGGCTTTTGCGTTCCCTTGGCGGTTTCAGCCAATGCCTGCATCTGTTCTTTAGCAATTTCGCTTTGGTTGGCAGCTTGTGCGGTAAGCATTTCCCGTTGTTGGGCAGGCAAGTTGAAGAGGGTCAGGCAGAATGAGTATTTGTCTGAGTTGCAGAAGATAGGCGAGTCCATCATCAGGCTCATTAGGCTTTTTTGCCCGTCTTTCTCATGTTGGAAAAGAGAAGAAATTTCGGGCATCTGCTTGTCGAACGGATAGAACCAATGTGCCGCTTGCCGGAAAAACGGATAGCCTTTCAGTTGGGCAAAGGTGCTCATGTAGGTGTCTGCCCCTTCCATTTGGAGTTCGCCCAGTTCGCGGATGCTTTTCTCTATCTGTGCCATGTTTTTGCTCCATTCGGGATTCTTGTCTTCCAGCTCTTCAATATCAATGATTTTCAGGTCGGGTTTGTTAATGCCCGGTGTGCGCATCATTTGTGGAATAATTTCCTCACGCATCTTCTTTTCGATTTTTTCCGTCTCGCGCGAAAGCAGGAGCAAGGTCTGGATGATGAGCATGTTTTCCGAAGTGCTCTTCGATTCGCCCAATAAGGAGAGCGCAGCCAAGAGGTCGGGATAGAGTGAAAGCCGTTTCTCTTGATAATAAGCGATTAATGCGATGCCTATCAGGGCGCGTTGATTAACCAGTATGTCTGTACTTGTCTGGTATGTGTTCAGCAAAAACTGGAATTTGCGGTTATCAAACAAGCGGAGTGAACTTAGCGTAACGGCACTGACCATTACGGCAAGGTCGTTGGCGGATACCAGAAGGGAAGTCAGGAAAGCGTTGGCTTGCTGGAATTCTTCTTCAGTCCACTGGGTCGAGGTCCAAATTTTATCGAATAATTCATCGGTCATTTGCTCGTGGCGCAGGAACAAGTCTTTTTGTGCATCGGCTTGTCCGGACTCTTCCCCGATGGGTAATCCAGCTATGGCAAGGTCTTCGCTCAAGGTTTCCAGCCCGATGCATAATTCTTGGAAAGTATGCGGAGGATTCTGTCGCATGCGCCGGCATTTGTCGGCAAAGTGTCCGCTATTCCGCTTGCATGCCCTTAAGAATTCGGCTTTATCTGTTAGTTTGTAGGTCTTTCTCCTTAATAAATGGTACATCTTAGGGCGTTCAGGGTCTTTCATTCCCTGTGACGCATATTGCAACATATAAGTATAGGTAGTAGCCAGATTCTCAATATCTGCCGATAATTGCCAGTCTTCAATCTCCGAAGCGAGGGCTTGCAGCTGGATAAGGGCTTCCTTCAGCCTCCGTTGGTCTAAAAGTTCAATTATTTGCTCGTACATAAGTTTATCGGGTTTGATAGGTGCAAATGTAGTAATAATTTTGTAATTTTGCGGGCATCTATCGAAATAACAATGGAAATAGCTGGACTTCAACAAATCTATGCCAAGCATCCTAATATGAAAGGGCTGGCTGAATTATTACAGAAAAAAGACATTCATACTATATTTTTTGAAGGGACACATGCGTCTTGCCCTTCGTTTTTTGCTTCCGCATACATCAAGATACATCCGGGAGTGAACCTGTTTATCTTGAACGACCAAGAAGAGGCGGGTTACTTTTATCACGACATGGTGCAGGCGAACGGAGATGCGGATATCTTGTTTTTCCCCTCGTCTTACCGTAGGGCGATAAAGTACGGGCAACGTGATGCGGCGAATGAAATCTTGCGCACGGAAGTATTGACTCGTTTGGGCAAGTCGGCACCTGTATCGGTGGTGACCTATCCCGATGCTTTAGCGGAAAAGGTGGTTTCCAAACAAGAACTGGACACCCAGATGTTAGTGCTGAAGGTGGGACAAGAGATAGAAACTGACAAGATAGCGGAGCAATTGGTCGCTTTCGGATTCGAACATGTAGACTATGTGTACGAGCCGGGGCAATTCGCCACACGGGGAAGCATCCTCGATGTGTATTCCTTCGCTTCGGAATATCCTTACCGTATCGACTTCTTCGGGGAAGAGATAGATAGTATCCGTACCTTTGAGGTTGAATCGCAACTTTCGAAAGAGAAGAAAGATTCGGTCAGTATCGTACCCGAACTTTCCAAAGCATCAGGGGCGGACATCTGTTTCCTCGATTTTATTCCCGATACGGCAGTTTTATGGGCGAAAGACCTGATGTGGGTACGCGAACGCATTCAAGCGGTACACGATGATACATTCGCTCCGCAAGCCATTCAAGCGTATGAAGGCGAGCCGGTAGACTTGGATAACCTGAAAAGGAAATTGGTCGATGGTCCGGAGTTCTTGCAAAAGGCATTGGCTTTCCGGCGGATTGATTTCGGGAATAAAGCGGTAGGTACTCCGCAAGCGGTTCTGACATTCCAAACTTCTATCCAGCCTATCTTCCATAAGAATTTTGATTTGGTATCGAGTACTTTGACCGATTACCTGCAAAGAGGATATCGGTTATATATCTGCTCGGATAGCATGAAGCAGACCGACCGCTTGCGTGATATATTTAAGGAGAGGGGAGATAAGATTACTTTCGAGGCGGTAGATCGTACTTTGCATGAAGGATTCATCGACCATGCCTTGAAGTGCTGCATCTTTACCGACCATCAGATATTCGACCGTTTCCATAAATACAATCTCCGGAGTGATAAGGCACGGAGCGGAAAAGTGGCACTTTCGCTAAAAGAACTGAGCCAGTTCGAGCCAGGCGATTATGTGGTGCATATTGACCACGGTATCGGAAAGTTTGCCGGATTGGTACGCATCCCGAACGGAAATACCACGCAAGAGGTTATCAAGTTAGTTTATCAGAACGATGATGTGGTATTCGTTTCCATTCATTCTTTACATAAGATATCGAAATACAAAGGCAAGGAAGGCGAGCAACCCCGCATCAGCAAATTGGGTACGGGTGCTTGGGAAAAGATGAAGGAACGCACCAAGACCAAGATAAAAGACATTGCCCGCGACCTCATCAAACTTTATTCGCGCCGCAAACAAGAAAAAGGGTTTAAATACAGCCCCGATAGTTTCTTGCAACACGAATTGGAAGCCAGCTTCCTTTATGAAGATACGCCCGACCAGTTGAAAGCCACTCAAGAAGTGAAGGCAGATATGGAGAGCGACCGTCCGATGGACCGTCTGGTATGCGGTGATGTAGGTTTCGGAAAGACCGAAGTGGCGGTGCGTGCCGCGTTTAAGGCGGTGACCGATAACAAGCAAGTGGCGGTATTGGTACCCACTACGGTATTGGCTTTCCAGCATTTCCAAACCTTTAGCAAGCGTTTGGAAGGGATGCCTTGCAAGGTGGAATACCTGAGCCGTGCCCGCTCGGCGAAAGACACGAGCCGCATTCTGAAAGAACTTGCAGAAGGAAAGGTGGATATTCTTATCGGTACGCATAAGATTATCGGGAAGAGTGTGAAGTTTAAGGATTTGGGCTTGCTCATCATTGATGAGGAGCAGAAGTTTGGGGTAAGCGTGAAAGAGAAGCTCCGCCAGTTAAAGGTGAATGTCGATACGCTTACGATGACCGCTACGCCTATTCCGCGTACCCTGCAATTCTCCTTAATGGGGGCACGTGACCTTTCGGTTATCCAAACTCCGCCGCCCAACCGTTATCCCATACAGACCGAAGTGCATACGTTCAACGAAGAAATCATAGCCGATGCCATTAATTTCGAAATGAGCCGCAACGGGCAAGTATTCTTCGTGAACAACCGCATTCAGAACTTGGCTGAACTGAAGACGATGATTGAACGCAATATTCCTGATTGCCGAGTATGCGTAGGGCACGGGCAAATGAAGCCCGAAGATTTGGAGAAAATCATCTTCGACTTTGTGAATTACGATTACGATGTATTGCTTGCCACTACGATTATAGAAAGCGGCATTGATATTCCCAATGCCAATACCATCATCATCAACCAGGCGCAGAACTTCGGATTGAGTGACTTGCATCAGATGCGCGGACGGGTAGGGCGAAGCAATAAGAAAGCATTCTGCTATCTGTTAGCGCCTCCCTTATCGACTTTGAGTCCCGAAGCCAAACGCCGCTTGCAAGCGATAGAAAACTTCAGTGATTTGGGAAGCGGCATCCATATCGCCATGCAAGACCTCGACATCCGTGGAGCGGGGAATATGTTGGGAGCCGAACAGAGCGGATTTATCGCCGATTTGGGATACGAGACTTACCAAAAGATTCTATCCGAAGCGGTGACCGAATTGAAGAATGATGAGTTTGCCGACCTTTATGCCGATGAAATCAAAGCGGGTGAAGAGAAATTGAGCGGAGAAGGATTCGTAGACGAATGTTCCGTAGAGAGCGACCTCGAATTGCTTTTCCCCAACGAATATATCCCAAGCAGCAGCGAGCGCATGTTGCTCTATCGCGAGTTGGATAAGTTAGAATTGGACAAGGACGTAGAAGCCTTCCGTGCCCGCTTGCTCGACCGTTTCGGAAAAATACCGCCCGAAGGCGAAGAACTGATACGCATCGTGCCCTTGCGCCGTATGGCGAAACGGATGGGCATCGAGAAAGTCTTCCTCAAAGCAGGGCGTATGACGCTTTATTTTGTAAGCAACTTAGAGAGTCCGTATTATCAAAGCGAGGCGTTCGGAAAAGTCATCAACTATATGGCACAGAATCCGCGCGAATGCAACTTGCGTGAGCAGAACGGCAAGCGGAGCATGGTTATCAAGAACGTGACGGACGTACAGACCGCCGTGCGCATTATGCAGGAGATAGTAAGCATGCCGGCGCAATAAGTGTGACAAGCGTGTTGCATTCCCGTTTCATTTCGGGGCGGAACATTCTTTTTAACCGACTCATGTGTACGGACGTAAGAAAGAAGGTTTACCTTTACGCTTCGTAAAATATAGAACACAGAGACACAAAGACACAGAGGGTATATAATATGTCTAATCTTTATCTTTATCTTAGAAAATAAAAAAACTCTGTGCCTCCGTGTCTCTGTGTTCAAATAATAAAAGAAAAGTAAGATGAAAAGATTGTTTTTAGTTATCCCGTTGTTCTGTGCTGCACTTTCAGTATCAGCACAGAGTGCGAAAGAGGAGATCTGCCAAATCCCGGCTTTAGCCGCTGGAAAGTATTATGCCTATCAGGCTCCCGATGTACAACTCACTCCGGCTCCCGAAGGTTATGAACCTTTTTATATCTCGATGTTTGCCCGTCACGGTTCGCGTTATCTTACCAAGCAGAAGAAGTACGACAAGCCTTTGGCTATCTTGCGTCATGCCGAGCGACAAGGTATTCTTACCGATGACGGGAAACGGGCATTGAAGGTGGTGGAAAGTTTGGCAAAGGAAGCCGATGGGCGTTATGGTGAACTTACGCCCAAAGGAGCCGAGCAACATCGTGAATTGGTACGCCGTATGTTTGCCCATTATCCTCAAGTATTTGCCGATGGAGTGCACGTGGATGCCCGTTCTACTTACAAGACCCGTGCTTTCCTCTCAATGACCGCCGGATGTGTGGAATTGAAAGGATTGAATCCCAAACTGAATATTACGAATGACGCTAGCAATCACGACCTTTATTATATAAAGTATAAAAATGAACCTTACGAAGCCATTCATTTGGCGAATATGGATTCGGTGTACCGTGCCGCCGATAGTGTCTATGTGCATCCCGCACGCTTGATGAAGCAACTCTTCACTCATCCCGAAGTAGTGGAAGACCCTACAGGATTGATGATGGATCTTTTTGAATTAGACGGTATCAGCCAAAGCAGCTACAATCAGCCCGATTTGGCTTTCTTGTTTAACGAGGATGAACGTTACGATTTGTGGCAACGCAATAATTTCGAGTGGTATTACGAAAAAGGGGCATCTCCTTTGAGCGATGCATGTATGTATAAAGTAGAGCGTAATCTGCTTTGCAATTTTGTGGAGACCGCTGATACGGTCATTGCTTCAAAACGAAATTGCGTTACCCTGCGTTACGGTCACGATACCAACTTGGCTCCATTGGCAACTTTGATGGGATGCAATCACTTGTCGGCTTCTACCGCCGATTGGCAAAAGATAGCTGAGACATACCGCACTTATCGCCTTATTCCAATGTGTGGCAATGTGCAGCTTATTTTTTTCCGCAAGCCAGGTGATGAGGATATTCTAGTAAAGCTCCTCTTGAACGAACGTGAGGTGACACTCCCTGTTAAGACCGATTGCGCGCCTTTCTATCATTGGAAAGATGTACGGGCATATTGGATGCAGGTAGTAGAAAGCATCGATTTGCCTGAAGTGGAGGTGATGCAAGAAGATTAATGAATGGTGTAGGGCCATTTTGTAATGTGAATGTAATAAGCAAGCTCTTTGATAACCGGAAATAAGGTTATAAGGGCTTGCTTATTTGTTGTAACGAAAATGAAATGTCTCTGCAATCTTCTTGAAAAAGCCGTTCCATATTTTTGCTGCATCAAAAGCAAACAGGAAAAGAGATTGTATGAAAAAGAGAGTGATTTTGGGCTTGGCTTTGCTGACAATAGGAGCTGGCGCAAGTGCGATGAACCTGAAAGGTAAAATCAAAGATGCAAAGACAGGTGAAGAGATTATCGGAGCCTCGGTAGTAGTGAAAGAAGAACCTTCGAAAGGTGCAGTGACGGGGCTTGACGGTAGTTTCAGCCTTTCGGTAAACCGTCCTACGTTCACGATTGTCTGCACTTATATCGGTTATAAGAATTACGAGATGAAGGTGACTTCGAAAGATGCCGATATAGAAATCCCATTGACAAGCGATGACGTATTGCTGGGCGAGGTCACGGTAGTGGCTACAAATCCCGGACGAAGTGAGGCGGGAGCGCGTGCCATTGAGCGTAAAGCAATGAATGTGGTGAACGTGATGAGCGCAAAAGCCATCGAGCTTTCTCCGGATATCACGGTAGCGAATGTTATCCAGCGTATGTCGGGTGTAACGATAGAACGCAACAGTAGCGGAGAAGGTCAGTATGCCATTCTTCGTGGTATGGACAAGCGTTACAATTATACCTTGATTAATGGGGTGAAAATTCCAAGCCCGGATAACAAAAACCGTTTTGTTCCTCTTGACATATTTCCTTCTGAAATGCTTGACCGTTTGGAGGTGACCAAATCGCTTACCGCAAACATGGAAGGCGACGGTATCGGCGGTGCGGTGAATCTTGTGATGAAGGATGCACCTACAGAACGCCAGTTCACGGCAAGTGTCTCTACAGGTTATAACGCTATGTATTTCGACCGCGATTTCCAGTCGTTCGACCATAAGGCTATTGTAAAAGATTCTCCTTACGAGCGGATGGGGAAGCCCGAATATTTCCGTGTAACTCCTGATGATTTTAATTATGATAATCTTCACATGAAATGGAGCAAGCCGATGCCCGATTTGAATGCGAGCCTTTCATACGGTGACCGTTTCTTTGATGACCGTTTAGGGGTAATGGTGGCAGGAACATTCTTGAATACCTATCGTGGCAAGGAAAGCCAAATCTATTATCAGCCGGGGCGCGAAAGCGGCAATATCGAATACCGTAACTATTCTTCTCAACAGACTCGTATCGGTGCACACGTGAAACTGGACTATCATATCAATGAAAATAATAAGCTGACTTGGTATAATGGGTATATGGATATGCGTGAAGCGGAGGTGCGTGACCAAAAAGACGATGACGAAGAACATGTACGCATGAAGTGGAACCGGCAATACATTATTAATTCTACGTTGAAAGGCGAACACGGTTTCCTTGATGACCACGCTTTGCGTTTGAATTGGTCGGCTGTAGCATCAAAAGCTTATAATGAGACGCCTGATAATGCGGAAGTAGGTTTGCTGGATGGCGGTAAGCGTGTAGCGGTGAACGATGCGTTGATACGCCGTTGGGAACATAATTCCGACCGTGACTTTGCCGGATATATTGACTTGATGTACAAATTGAACCTTTCGAATGGTTCATCGTTCGATTTTTCCGTCGGAGGTATGTATCGTGACAAGAAACGTGACAGTTACTTTAATGAATACAAGTTTAAGACAACAAACGGTGACCCGCAGATAAAGGGGGAAGACTGGAATAATTTCGATGAAATCGTTTTCCCCGATGTGAGCAGCCGTAATATTAGCGGGGCTTTGAACTATGATGCGACCGAGAAGATAGGGGCAGGATATGGAATGGTAAAATATACATGGAGCAAATGGGAATTGATTGCGGGTGTGCGTGTGGAACATACCGACCAAGGTTATGTGCTGAAGTTCCCGACTGAAAATGCAGATCCTGAAGGCAATCAGAAATATACGGATGTATTGCCCAGCTTCCATGCAAAATACAATGTACACGAGAATGCCAATTTACGCTTCTCGTATGCCCGTGCCATTAACCGTCCAAGTTTCTTTGAGATTGTGCCTTACACCATTTTCAATGAAGATTTTGACGAGAAAGGTAATCCGGATTTGAAACATACGGTGGCGGATAATGTGGATTTGCGTTACGAGTTTTTCCCGAAGTCTTCCGAACAGTTTATGGTCGGCTTGTTCTACAAACATTTGAAGAATCCGATTGAAACGGGTTTGTTGAACATGGGACAAAACACATATTATGTACCGATGAACTTCGGAGATGCGGACAATATGGGTGTGGAAGTGGATGTGATGAAATACTTCAATTGGTTCGGCATTAAAGCGAATTATACCTATACGCATTCGAAAATTACGACAGATAAGCGAATCATGGAAGGTTCGGAAGTGAAGACCGTCCGTCAATCACGTCCGTTGTATGGTCAGGCTGGGCATGTAGCGAATCTCTCACTGCTCTTTAAGAGTACGAAATACGGTTGGGAAGGGCAAATTGCCGGAAGTTATACGGGCAAACGCTTGAGCGAAGTTTCTAATTATTTCGATGACGATATTTGGGAAGACGGTTATTTCCAATTGGACGCGTCAATAGAAAAAAGTTTTAAATGCGGTGTGAATCTTTTTGCCAAAGCCTCTAATCTGTTGGACATTCCGTTGCTCCGCTATACGCACAAAGGTCCGCATACAGACGGTGTGACAAATTTTGAACGTAAGAATGGAAATCTGATAGAGCGTAAGGAATGGCACGGTCAGACCATTATGTTGGGCGTGAGATATAAACTGTAGAAAGCAAAACAAAACATATTGACTAACAAACACATTTAATTTTTACAATTATGAACTTTAAGAAGTATTTATTCGTAGGCGCAGCCTTGATGAGCGTATCATTCTTTGCTGCTTGTAGTGATGACGAGAACGAACCGGAAAATCCACCGGTAGAAGAACCGGGTGGTGAAGATCCAGATGAGCCTCAAGGTCCGGTAAGTTTGGAAGACCAATGGAACAATACCAATACGGTGATTTGGCCTGCTGATACTGTAATTAATCTGACCGAACACTATACAGTTCCTGAAGGAAAGACTTTGATTATTAAAGAAGGTGTACAAATCATTGCAAGTACAGAAGGTGTAGGTGCAAATTTACTTCCGGTAGAATTTACAGTAAATGGAAATCTGTATTGTGAAGGAACCGAAGAAAAGCCTGTTCTTTTCTCTATTCCTGAAGCAGACCGTACAGAAGCCAACACGTTTGCAGGTTTGTGGGGCGGTATCGTAGCTGGAAGCACTTGTGAAGAAATGTTGATCGACCATGCAATTATCGAATATACAGGCGGTGATGTATTGGAAGGTGCTCCTGCAGCTAACGCCGGATATTATGAAGCAGGTGATGACGCTTATCCGCAAATTACTACCAACAACGTAAACGGCAAGTATGTCATTACTAACTCTATTCTTCGTAACGGTGTGTCAGATGCTATTTATATGATGGGCGGTAACGCTATTATCATGAATAATTTATTTGTCGCAAACGGCGAAACGGGCGAAGAAGCGGTTAACGTGAAATCAGGTTGCCAAGTAGATGTAGTAGGCAATGTAATGTATGCTCCGAATACCAATGCTTTGAAGTTGTCAAGTTCAGACCAAAGCGAAGTGCGCGGACAGGCTAAGATTCAGGCTTATAACAATACGATTATCAATGCCGGATGGCGTCGTGATAGCGATAAAGGCGGTGGCGTCTATGCTGAAGAAAACGTATCGGTACATGTTTATAACAACTTGCTGGTAAATTGCAAATTCCGTGCAATGACTCCGGGATTGGATAACTTAGCTAATGTAGAGGGTGGCTATGACGATAAGAATTCGGTTATCGATTATAACTATTATGCTTCAGGAAGTCAGGAAGTAGACCCCGCATACGTTTACGAGCAAGGCATTCATTATTCTTGGCAAGGATACAATTACGAACACGAAGATTACCATGTAGGTGTGGTTGACGTAAATAGCGTTATTGCAACCGAAGAGGATAGCAAAGACCCGATGTTTGCTAACTATGATATCAATGCCACTTCGTTGACTAACTATGTTTATAATGATGCTTGGGATTTCCACTTGACTGCTGGTTCTCCGGCGTTGGCTGGCGCATACGATGCAAACGAGTCAACAATGGCTCCACTCTTCGGAACAACCGGTCTGACGGTTAACGGTGAGACTTATACGACTCCTGCTCCTCAACCTTACTTCGGTGCGTATGGCGCAGAATAATTTTAATTTGGTATCTCTGATACAACTCTGATACATTCTTTTTTCCTGAAAGTCCGGGGCTGAAAAGCGTTCAGTACCTCGGACTTTATTCGTTCTTACTGTGATAAGTAAATTGGTTAAGATTATTGTATTTCAAAAAATAGCATTACTTTTGCATAGCAGAATTACATTTTAGATAGAAAATTATGGAAATCAATTATACAACGCAAGGTACTTGTAGTACTCGTATTGAGGTGGAAGTGGAGGACGGCATTGTAAAAAATGTGCGCTATACGGGAGGATGTAACGGGAATTTGCAAGGCATCAGTGCTTTAGTGAAAGGAATGCCAGTAGAAGAAGTTATCGCTCGATTAGAAGGCATTCGGTGTGGAAATAAAATCACTTCGTGCCCAGACCAGCTTTGCAAAGCATTGCGTTCGATGAAAGTATGAATGTATTGATAATTAATGCTAGTCCGCGCCCGAAAGGAAATATCTCCCGTATGCTGAATGTAATGGAGGAGGAAGCTGTAAGGGTAGGGATGCAGGTTTCATCAATTCGTGTTTCCGATTTGTGTGTACATCCTTGTACAGGATGTATGGTGTGTCGTTCTAAACAAGTTTGTGTGTTGCCCGAAGATGATGCTCAACGGATGATTCGTCTGATTCAGGCATGTGATGTACTGATTATCGGTGCACCTTGTTATTGGGGCAATATGCCGGGTGAATTGAAGGTATTATTCGATCGTATGGTGTATGGAATGATGAGTGAAAGCCCAAGAGGCATTCCTCGGGCTTTACATCGAGGCAAGCGGACGGTGTTGGTGAGTACGTGTACTACGGTTTATCCTTTTAATATCTTATTTCATCAAACACGCGGAGTTATCCGTGCGTTGAAAGAAATATTGAAATGGAGTGGATTTAAAGTTGTTGATACGATTGAAGTGGGAGGTACCAAGCAGTCTCCCGTAAGTGAAAAAAAACTGGAGCGTTGCCGTCGAGTAGTACGGAAATTAGAATGAATTAAATCTAGAATACAAAGGATACGGAGTTTTATATAGATAAATTTATGAGTCTCTGTGGTTTTGTATCTTTTTGTGCTCAATGTCATAATTATGGGTAAGACAATCAAAATACGATGGCTTGTGATTTTATTTTGGGAGATAGTTACATGCGCGTTTTTGCTTTCTGCTTGTAGTGGAAAACAGAAGATGCAGACTGGAATTGCTGAAAAAGGAGACACTCTGCGGTTGGCGTATGCGCAATATTTAACGATTGTAAAGTACAAAGCATTTACACAAGTCACAGTACGCAATCCATGGGATTCAACACGTGTCTTGCATACTTATTTGTTAGTAGATAAACGAAAGCCTCTACCTCGTGTATTGCCTCAAGGTACGGTAGTGCGTATTCCGTTAGAACGGATGCTGGTTTATTCGGCAGTACATTGTGGATTGTTCGATGAACTAGGAATGGTAGAAGCGGTGCGTGGAGTATGCGATTTGCCGTATATCCGTTTGGAGAAAATACATCGGCGTGTGGCTGAGGGAAAAGTAACTGATGTCGGAAGTAGTATGAGTCCTAATATCGAGCGTGTGATTGCTTTGCGTCCTGATGGTATCTTGCTTTCACCTTTTGAAAATGGCTCGTACGGAAGGATTGAAAAATTAGGTGTTCCGTTAATAGAATGTGCTGACTATATGGAAACTTCGGCATTGGGACGTGCTGAATGGATGCGTTTTTATGGAATGTTGATTGGAAAGGAATACGAGTCGGATTCTTTGTTTACAAAGGTGGAATATGCGTATCAAGCATTGCGGCATGTAGCGGATGAAACAGAAGAAAAGCCTGTCGTATTAGCGGAATTGAAGCAAGGTTCAGCGTGGTATGTGCCTGGCGGAAGGAGTGTTACGGGGCGGATGTATGCTGATGCCGGTGCGTGTTATGCTTTCGGGACTATTGCTGAAAATGGTTCCGTTCCCTTGTCTTTCGAAACCGTATTTGACCGTGCACGTCATGCCGATTATTGGTTGATTAAATATAATCAGATGCATGACAAGACTTATGCCGAATTAGAGCGGGATTATCGTCCTTACGCTGGATTTGATGCTTTCCGAAAGCGGAGGGTATATGGATGTAACACTGCGAAAGTTCTTTATTATGAGGAAACCCCTTTTCATCCCGAACGGTTGCTAAAGGACTTAATTGCGGTATTTCATCCTAATTTGTTCCCTAATTATGAGATGCGTTATTTCACGCCATTGTCTGAATAAATATATGAAAGCAAATAAGAACCATATTTGTATAACAATACTGGTAATGGCAGTGTTGGCACTTGTAGCAGCAAATCTTTACTGGGGAGCTGTATCAATTCCTGCGGATGAAGTGACCGCTATTCTTTTGGGGAGTGATTCTTCTGATTCAGGCTGGAACTTTATCGTATGGGAATCTCGTGTCCCTCAATGTATTACGGCTTTGCTTTGTGGGGCAGCATTGGCTGTATCTGGATTGATTTTGCAGACAGTTTTTAGTAATCCGCTTGCTGATTCTTCTATTTTAGGTATTAGTTCTGGTGCTAGTTTAGGCGTGGCATTAGTCGTGTTGGCAGGTGGAGGAAGTATTGTGACGGGGCAATTTGTGCTTTCTGGTTTCCTTTCGATGGTGGTAGGGGCATTTGTCGGAGCGATGATAGTAATGCTCGCTGTACTTTTTCTTTCTGTTCTGATTCGTAATAGTGTGATGTTGCTTATTGCGGGTATTATGATAGGATATTTGACTTCTTCCGTTATATCTTTACTCAATTTTTTTGCTACAGATGAGGGGGTTCATTCGTTTGTTATTTGGGGATTGGGTAGTTTTGGAGGTGTATCATCTGTTCAACTTCCAGCTTTTTCGGTAATTATGTTTTTGGGGTTGCTAGCTGCCTTGTTTATGGTAAAACCTCTTAACACTCTTTTGTTGGGACCTCGTTATGCTGAGAATTTAGGTATTCGTGTGCGTCATGTGAGGTCGTGGTTATTAGTAATAGTTGGTTTCCTTACTGCAGTAACTACTGCATTTTGTGGACCTATTGCTTTTATTGGACTTGCAGTTCCCCATGTGGCGCGTATGTTGTTAGGCACAGCAAACCATCGTTTTTTGCTTCCGGTGACTTTACTGACAGGATGTGTTGTAGCTTTGCTTTGCAATTTGCTATGTTTACTTCCTGGTGAACGTGGGGTTATTCCTCTTAATGCCGTTACTCCTGTGTTGGGAGTACCGGTTATTATTTATGTTATAATTCGCCAACGCAGTTCATTCCATAAATAACATAGCCAGCGATACCGCTTAGTACGATAAGTAATATAGGATTAGTTTTGAAGCAATAGGAGGCTATGAAAGTAATGAGGAACAATACGGTACTGATGATAATTTGTAAGCTATCAGTTCCAAAATTTTCGCTGTTCATCAGTACCAAAGCTGCTGCTGCTAGCAAGCCTACTACACCGGGACGTAATCCACTGAACACTGCAGCTACAGCTGGGTGTTTTTGGTATTTGAGGAAGAAGCGGCTGATAAGTACCATAAGAATGAATGAAGGTAGCACTACTGCTCCGGTGGTGATGATAGAACCTAAGATGCCTAAGGCGTGCGAATAGCCTGCACCCACTACCGCAGAATAGCCTACGTAGGTGGCTGAATTGATTCCAATAGGACCCGGAGTCATTTGACTGATAGCGATAATATCGGTAAATTCGGTTGAAGTAAGCCATTCGTGGCGTGTCACTACTTCACCTTGTATCATGGAAATCATGGCATAGCCTCCTCCAAATCCAAAGAGGCCGATTTTGAAGAATGCGTAGAAAAGTTGTAAGAAAAGCATTTTTGTTTTAGTTAATAATGGATAGTTAATAATGAATATTTGATACTTAGTAACAGTATACGTAAACTTTTAATTTTCAATTTTTAATTCTCAATTTCCCATAAATGTATCCACCCAATCCGCTCAGGATAATGACATAGATAGGCGAGAAACCTAAGAGCCAAATAAGAAGTGCGGAGACTATTGGTATCCATGCATTATAGCGATTGATACGGGCAGACTTTGCCATTTTAAATGTTGGAGCAGCTATCAATGCGACTACGGCAGGACGGATGCCCTTGAATATGCTTTCCACCGCTGGATAGTGCTTGAACTGCTGGAAGAAAAGGGCGATAGCAAGGATGACGAGAAACGAAGGTAAGATAGTGCCTAATGCCATCCAGAAAGCTCCCCAAAAACGGCGTAGCTTGTAGCCTATGAAGATGGCAATATTGACTGCAAAGATGCCAGGAACAGTTTGCGCTAGTGCCATTAAGTCGAGGAAGTCTTCGCGAGTAATCCATTTCCGTTTGTCGACCAGTTCATCTTCAATCAGAGGAACCATGGCATATCCTCCGCCGATGGTGAACATCCCAATGCGAGTGAAGATGAGAAATGATTTGATGTAAAAGTTCATATCGTTTGAGTTTATTCGTTTTTCTTATATACGCTGGGCGGTACGCCATAAAATTTTTTGAATGTATCTGCAAAGTATTTTGGGTCGGCGAATCCCATGCGGTCGGAAACTTCCGCTACGGTATATTGCCGGCTTTTCAGTAAGGCAGCAGCTTCCTGCATACGGATGTTGCGAATGAATTCATTGGGTGGAATACCGGTGAGTGCCTTCATTTTGTTATAAAATCCAGTGCGGCTCATGTTCATCTCTGCGCAGAGGGTGTCTACAGTCAGATCGCCACTTAGGTTTTCTTTAATGAAAGCAGTGACATGTTGTATGAATTTTTCGTCCAATCCTGATGGAAGGTGAATTTCTTCAGCAGACGGATCCGGTTCCATTGAAGCTTGTTTCAGTCTCTTGCGGATAAATTCGCGGTTTTCTAATAGGTTGCTGATGTTGGCTTTCAATACAGTAAGGTCGAATGGTTTTACGATGTGCATATCTGCCTTAGTTTGCAAGCCTCGTAAAATATCTTCACGGGTACCGAGGGCAGTGAGCAGGATGACGGGTATATGGCTGGTTTCGATATCACTTTTCAAGATTCCGCACATCTCTTCGCCATTCATTACAGGCATCATCACATCTGAAATGACCAAGTCGGGCGGTGTGATATGTATTTTGTCAAGTGCTTCTTGCCCGTTGCCAGCTTCTTCTGTGTAATAAGTATCCGCCAGACTTTCTGCTAAAAAACTGCGTAGGCTCGTGTTGTCCTCCACTATTAGGATATGGGGGGCATTGGGAGGGGTTTGCTGTGTGTTCGCAAGTCGGGGAACATTCGTGAACACTTCTTCTTGTTTTTCTTCTTCAGACAAGACGTTTTCAGGGATGTTTTCAGCTTGGTACAGATAGCGTTCGCTCTGTATGGGGAAACTTAAAGTAAAGGTAGTTCCTATGCCTTCTGTACTAGTATAGCTTATCCGTCCTTCGTGATTACGTATTAGGCGATAGGTAAGCAACATTCCGATACCAGAACCTGTGATGAGTTGGTTTGTGGCGTTTCGTCCGCGGAAAAGGAAACGGAACAGTTTCTTTTGGTCTTCCTTAGAGATACCTATGCCCGTATCTTCAATGTTCAGTGTCCAACGGTTTTTGGCGCGTCCGGCTTCTATTCGTACTTCTCCTCCGCTTGGTGTATATTTTAAGGCATTACTGATAAGGTTACGCAGGATAGAATCCATTTTATTACGGTCTATCCATACTTCGAATTTTTCAGGTGCACTTTTGTAATGCAAAGCAATGTTTTTTTGTTCTGCATACGCCTTAAATTGTGTCAGGTAGGTTTGTAGGTATTGGTTCAATTCGTACCGTGATACCGTGGCTTGTGAACTATAATAACTTTCTTTTTGGAAATTGATAAGATTATTTGCTAGTTCAGACAGATTTTCTGTGTTTTGCAGAGCGAGGTTTAGATTTCTCACCCCTTTGTCACTTAACTGTTCGTCTTTTAGTATCTCACCTAAAGGAGCCTTAATGAGGGTAAGTGGGGTACGGATATCGTGTGCAGTATGAACAAAGAAATTGATTTTTTCTTGTGATATTTGTTTTTCATGACGGATGATTTTAATGCGCACGATGAGCCACGTGATGCCGATAATGATGAATGCATAACCTAAAAACGCCCAAAAAGTGAGCCATACCGGACGTCCTATCAAGATGCGGATACTTCGTTCTTCTATCGGTTGGTGACTATTGGTCAATACCGCCCGTACGCGGAGGGTATAATTGCCCGGCGATAGATTGGTATATTGGATAAGTCCATCGGTTGTAAGGGAAGACCATTGGTCGTAAAATCCTTCTAATTTCCATGTGTAGGCAATATTAGATGGATTATCAAAATTAATGGATGAAACATTAAGCGAGAACGTGTTTTGGTCGTATCTTAGTTTGATTTGCTCAGTTTGGTCAATAGGTTGGGAAAGTGGTGAGTCTTGCCCATCGGGGTGAACCGTACGATACATGATTTTTAGGTCGGTAAATACGATATGATTATAGAATTCGCTAGGCAATTTGATATCATCAGGAAGGACAATAGCACCTTCGTTGCTTCCAAATATCAGGACGCCGTCGCGGGTATGGAGGGCGGCATTCGGATTGAAGCTAGCAGCAAGAAGGCCTTGCTCTTTAGTCCAATTGGTAAAAGACTTTTCTGTGCAATCAAAGAAAGACAAGCCATTTTCGGTACCTATGTAAAGGTTTCTGTTTCGGTCTGAAATAATGCAATAGATATTGTCGCTTCCTATGCCGCTATTTTCAGTATGGTAATGGATGAATTCAGTCTTGCCGTTAGGCAAAACAAATAATCCGTTTCCGTATGTGCCAATGTAGGTATTCTGTACCGAATCTGTGTAAATTACGTTGATACATCCCATTTGTTCATTTTCTAAAGGACGGAATTCTTGAGTTGTCTTGTCGAAGATATAAATACCATTAATGGTTCCAATCCATAAAGAATGTGCGTCTCTTTGTTGGATTGTTGTAACAGGATATCCAATGTTGTATTCATTGGTAAGGTTTGTTTGTGGATTATGCGACTTTAGGCGGTAAAAACCACCGGTCCATACTAATCCGTCCGTATCGCGGTAGATGCATCGGATGTATTTGTCTGGACCTTCATCGGGAGTGATGCTATGTTGTTGATAAAACGTGGTTTTCCGTGTATGCTTGTTTATCATGTAAACGCCTGACATATAGCCTCCGGCAAGGATGAGTCCGGGTTTTACTTCACAAAGCGAGGCGAAAATGCGGTTTTCGCTTTCGTTATTCGTTCCGGATTCATCGGTGAGGAAGTTTATCCATTGGTCTTTATCTTTTTGATAGCAGCTTATTCCGTTGCTGGTGGCATACCAAATGTCGCCTTCCGCGTCTTCTAAGATAGCGTTCACACAATTGTTGGCAAGTGAGTGAGGATTATTGGGCGAATGCTTAACCCACTTATAGCTGGGATAATGTTCCGAGTAAATGGTAATGCCGGTGGGGTAGACCACGCTCCAAAGTCTTCCAGACAGGTCTTGGTAAATGTCTTTGATGATGTTTCCGTTCATCTTGTTGGGGGTATGCGGGTCTTCACGCAAGAAAGGCGCGAGATATCCACGGCTGACCTCTAACCGATAAATGCCTTTTCCGTCGGTGGCGATGTAAAGTGTATCGGGACGTTGGCGGTCGGGGATAATCTTGTTGATGCCAATGTCTTTCATTGATTCGCCCATCGAGACGAGTTTACCGTCTTGTGGGTTGTAGATAAAGAGCTTATCAAGCAAGCTGCTGATAACCAACTTTTTAGTAGGGCGGTGATAATAGATATAGTCTATCAATTGAAGGGAAGGCAGGACAATCGGACGGGTATCTGCAATTTTGCTTTCTTTGAGTTGGATTCGGCAGACTTGTCTTTCGGTGGCAAGATAGAATTCCGTGTCATTGGCTTGTGTGATACAGGTGATTTTCCCTTGAAGAGGATTCGTTGATTTGTAAACCTGTTTTCCTTTTATATCATATAAAATGATATGTTGGTCCACACAAAACCACACGCGGTTTGTATCGTCCATATAAACGGCAGATATAGGACGTTTTTTTAATTCGGGATAACGCTGCTTTAGGTCGAACGCAAGTTGGAACGAGTCTTTTCGCTCATCGTAATGAAAAAGGAAACCGTCTTTTCCTATTTCATATACTTTCCCATTGTGGTCTGTATGGAGGATGTTTAGGTTGGGATAGAAATTGAGGGCTTTCCCTTTGTGATAGAGGTTATAATGAGTGAACCGTTTCCCGTCATAGCGGTCCACGCCCTTATGGGTAAGTACCCAGATGTAGTATTGTTTCCCTTGTCCGATAGAGAGTACCCGTCTGCTGCTAAGTCCGTTATCCATGTCGATGTATTCGAATATCTGGGCTTTTGCAGGGAGTAAGGATGCTAATATCAGCCCCATTAGGATAAAGAACTTGTGTAGCATAACGGTGAATATTTAATTTTAGATTGAACACAGAGGCACAAAGACACAAAGAAATTAATTTTCATAAAAACTCTGTGTCTTCGTGTCTCTGTGTTTGTTTTTTGTGATGAATTACTTATGCGCTTCTACCCATTTGCGTGCATTAACGAAGGCTTCCATCCATGGAGTGATTTGGTCTTCATAAATGCGGTTAGCCGGATAGTAAGCGTTTTCCCACGGGAAGCAAGCACGTTCCAAATGGGGCATCATTGCTAAATGGCGTCCGTCTTGGCTGGCAATACCTGCTACGCTGTAATCCGACCCGTTCGGGTTGCCCGGATATTCATCATACGAATACTTCAGCACTACGTTGTAATGGTCTTCGGGATAAGGCAGAGAGAACTTGCCTTCGCCGTGAGCCACCCAGATACCCAACTTCGAACCGCTCAGTGAACCGAACATTACGCTCCGGTTCATCGGTACGGTCACGCCCAAGAATGCTGATTCGAACTTATGTGAATCGTTGTGGAGCATCTTGCCTTGTTTCTTGTCTTCGGGAGTAATCAAGCCCAATTCCATCATCAGCTGGCATCCGTTGCATACGCCCAATGAAAGCGTGTCTTTACGTGCGTAGAAGTTGTCGAGTGCCGCTTTGGCTTTCGGATTGAACAGGAAGGTGCCTGCCCATCCTTTAGCAGAGCCTAATACGTCTGAATTAGAGAATCCTCCGCAGAACACAATCATGTTGATGTCCTCCAAGGTCTCGCGTCCGCTTACCAAGTCGGTCATTGTCACGTCTTTCACATCGAACCCTGCCAAGTAAAGCATGTATGCCATTTCACGTTCTCCATTGGTTCCTTTCTCACGGATGATAGCAGCCTTGATGCCGCTTGGTGTACGGCGGTTAGGGTCAAGATCAAATTGGGAAAGTTTTCCGGTAAATGACTTGTCGAATACGATTTCAAGTGGTTGCTTCTTGTAATTTTCGAAACGTTTCTTGGCGCATCCGTTCATGCTCTGTTTGCGGTCGAGCAGGTAAGAAGTAGAATACCATACGTCACGCAGATAATCAATACCGAACTGATAGGTAGCATCGTCTAACGTAACGAGGATGTGGCGTTCTTCGGTGGGCGTTCCTAATTTCACGAAACCTACACCTGCTTCTTCCAATATCTTCTTCACTTCGTGCTTGTGCTTGTCGGCTACTTGGATAACCACACCCGGATTTTCGGCGAAAAGAATCTTCACGATGTCTTCATGCTTGAACTTGTTGAGGCTGATTTCCATACCGCCTTCTGTATTGGCGAAGCACATTTCAAGCAAAGTGGTAATGAGACCTCCGGCTGAGATGTCGTGTCCTGCCAAAACCAATCCTTTATTTACCAGTTCCTGAACGGCGAGGAATGCGTCGCGGAAGTATTCGGGATTCTGTACGGTAGGTACATCATCGCCTATCTTATTCAAAGATTGGGCAAAAGCCGAGCCTCCCAAGCGAAGCTGGTCGAAGCTGAAGTCGATGTGATAGAAAGTTGTCTTCGGGTCGTTCACCATTACCGGAGAAACTACTTTCTTGATATCCGATACTTCGCCTCCTGCAGATACGATAACGGTTCCCGGGCTGATAATCTTTTCGCCGTTCGGATATTTCTGGGTCATCGAAAGCGAATCCTTGCCTGTAGGAACGTTGATTTGCAAAGCGCAACAGAAGTCCGACAAGGCTTTCACCGCTGTATAAAGACGTGCGTCTTCGCCTTCTTGCGAACGGCAGGGCCACATCCAGTTGGCAGAAAGCGAGAGGCTGTCCATGCCGTCAGCCAAAGGTGCCCATACAATGTTGGTCAAGGCTTCGGCTACAGACAATACAGAGCCGTATGCCGGATTGGCAAGACCAGCTTGCGGAGCATGTCCGAGAGCTGTGGCGATACCTTTTTCACCGCGATAATCAAGTGCTACCACACCGCAATCGCTCAAAGGCAACTGGAGTTCGCCTTGACATTGTTGGCGTGCGATTTTACCTGTAACCGAACGGTCTACCTTATTGGTCAGCCAGTCTTTGCAGGCTACGGCTTCCAGTTGGAGCACACGGCGCACATATTCGTTTAATTTGGCTACATCGTAGGTCACGTTTTCATAATGACGCTCTACGGTCTTGTCTACCATATAAGTCTTAGGAGAAGAACCGAACATCTGGTCTACGGCAAGGTCGAACGGACGTACACCGTCGGCTTGTTCGAATGCGAAACGATGGTCTCCTGTAGTTTCTCCTACTACATACATCGGAGCGCGTTCGCGTTCGGCAATCTTTTTTACGTGTTCGATAGATTCTTCTTCAATCAGCAATCCCATACGCTCTTGCGATTCATTGGCAATGATTTCCTTTGCGGAAAGCGTTTCGTCTCCGATAGGAAGTTTGTCCATGTGAATCAGACCGCCACATTCTTCCACCAATTCCGATAAGCAGTTTACGTGACCTGCCGAACCGTGGTCGTGGATGGAAACAATGGGGTTGGTATCTTCTTCGCACAAGGCGCGAACCACATTATAAGCACGTTTTTGCATTTCTGCATTGGCACGTTGCACGGCATTCAGCTCGATACCCGATGAATAACGTCCGGTCTCTACCGAAGATACAGAGCCGCCTCCTAGTCCGATGCGGTAATTATCGCCTCCTACTACTACGATTTCATCACCGGCTTCGGGAGTACCTTTCAAGCAGTCGCGTTTTGTTCCGTAGCCCACACCTCCGGCAAGCATAATTACCTTATCGTAGGCATATTTCTCGTTGTTCTCTTGGTGTTCGAACGTCAATACCGAACCGCAAATCAATGGTTGGCCGAACTTGTTTCCGAAGTCAGAAGCACCGTTTGATGCTTTGATAAGAATCTGTTCGGGAGTCTGATACAACCATTTGCGCACGGGCAGGATGTCTTCCCATTCACGTCCTTCATCGGTACGTGGATAAGAAGTCATATAGACAGCTGTACCTGCTATCGGCCACGAACCTTTACCTCCGCCCATACGGTCGCGGATTTCACCTCCAGTACCTGTAGACGCACCGTTGAACGGCTCTACTGTGGTAGGGAAGTTATGGGTTTCCGCCTTCAGGGAGATAACGGTCTTTATGTCTTTAATAATGAAGTAATCGGATGTAGAATGGTCAGCAGGAGCGAATTGCTCTACTACGGGACCTTCGGCAAAAGCCACATTGTCTTTATAAGCCGAGATAATCTTGTTCGGGTTTTCCTGTGTAGTCTTCTTAATCATCTGGAACAAGGACGATTCCATTTCCTTCCCGTCGATGATGAAAGTCCCTCCGAAGATTTTATGGCGGCAATGTTCCGAATTGATTTGAGCGAAGCCGAACACTTCCGAGTCGGTCAGCTTGCGTCCCAAGTCTTTCTCTACTTTCAACAGGTAGTCCATTTCCTCGCGTGAAAGAGCCAGCCCTTCCTGTTCGTTGTAAGCCTCTAAGTCTTCGATGTAAATGATGGGTTGAGGCTTGATGTTCACGTCAAATATCTGTTGGTTGAGTCCGTGGTACATACGTTGCAGCATCGGGTCGTGTTCCGCGTTCTCGTCTTTTACGGGGAAGTATTCCTCGATACGGCGAATGCCTGTAAGCCCCATGTTTTGGGTAATCTCTACCGCGTTCGTACTCCACGGCGTAATCATTTCGCGGCGCGGGCCGATGAACCAACCTTGTAAATTCTCTTCCTTTTCTACCGTAGCATTGCTATACAGCCAACTCAGCTTTTGGATGTCGTCTGCATTCATTTCCTTGTTGCATTGGGTAGCAATCACACTTTGATTGGGTGTTCTGAAAAATAGAATCATACGCTTGTTTGGATTAAAAATGTATTTTCTGATGAATCAATGTGCAAAGTTACACAATTACTTGGAATAACCGAACAAATTTGGGAAAATCCATATCCAATGTGTTTAGTTCACTATGATTTCTTTGTGCAGTAGGCTGGGTTTTATGTTCTCCGTTCCAAAAACGTACGTTCTTGCAATGGAAAACGTACGTTTTTGGGACGAAGAACGTATGTTTTTGGAACGAAGAACGTAGAATGCAGCTATCAGCGTGAAGCTTTTCAAGTATATGGATAGGCAAACTCTCCTAGTTGCGTATGGGTTTGTATATATTTTCGGTTGCTTTTTGTTTCGAATCGGATAATGATTCTGCTTTCTTTTCGATATTAGCGAGGAAAATTGTAGGTAATTTCGCAAAAAAGTAGCATCTTTGCACTATGAATTGGATAGAACAGGTTACCATACTGGATTTATTGATAAAAGGGTTTATAGTGGGAGTGGTGGTTTCTGCTCCGTTAGGACCTGTGGGCGTTCTTTGTATTCAACGTACATTGAATAAGGGACGCTGGTTTGGTTTTGTGACCGGATTGGGAGCGGCGTTAAGCGATATTTGCTATGCGTTGCTTACGGGATACGGCATGAGTTTTATGGACGAGCTGATTGTTAAGCATCAACTCTTTCTGCAAGTAGTGGGAAGCATTATGTTGTTGGCTTTTGGTGTTTATACGTTTCGGAGCAATCCAGTGAAATCATTGCGCCCTTCTTCGGGAAAGCGGGGAACGTACTTGCATAATTTTGTCACTGCTTTTTTTGTTACATTTTCCAATCCGTTGATTATCTTCCTGTTTATCGGTCTCTTTGCCCGTTTCTCGTTTGTGATGCCGGGCAGCCCTATCGGATTCCAGTTGGTAGGTTATCTTGCTATTATCATGGGAGCCGTCACGTGGTGGTTCAGCATTACGTATTTTGTCAATAAGGTGCGTACTCGGTTCAATGTGCGAGGCATCTGGATGCTAAACCGTATCATCGGCGTGGTGGTGATGATTGCGGCAATTGTAGGTATTGTATTTGCTTGTCTCGGAAAATCATTAGCTTGATATGTATATCTCTCAACAATTAAAACAACAGAATATTGCGGAATACCTGCTTTATATGTGGCAGGTGGAAGACTTGATTCGCGCCAACGGGTTCGATATCGAGCAGATAAAGAAGTGTATTATCGAACCTTATCCTTCGCTTTCCGAAGCGCAGAAGAAAGAATTGACGCAATGGTATATTGATTTGATCAACATGATGCATGACGAAGGAGTGATGCAGAAAGGGCATTTGCAAATCAATAAGAACATTATCGTATGGCTGACCGATTTGCATTTACGCCTGCTCCGTTCGCCTAAGTTCCCTTATTATAGTGCTGCTTATTACAAGGCTTTGCCCTTTATCGTAGAGCTTCGGGCAAAGGGCGCGGATAAGGATGTGCCTGAATTGGAAACGTGTTTCGATGCAATGTATGGCGTGTGGATGCTGAAACTGCAAAAGAAAGAGGTGAGTGAAGACACCCAAAAGGCGGTGAAAGTAATCAGTGATTTGCTGGCAATGCTTGCCGGTTATTATATAAAGGATAAAAAGGGAGAATTAGATTTAGATTGATATGAAAAATGTATTGGTCACAGGTGCAAATGGCCAGTTGGGTAATGAAATGCGCCTTCAGGCTGAAGCGAATAAAGAATTTAATTATTTCTTTACCGATGTGGTTGAACTGGATATTTGCGATGAACAGGCGGTTGAGGCTTATGTAAAAGCGCATGAGATTGATGTTATCGTGAATTGTGCGGCATATACGGCGGTCGATAAAGCGGAAGACAATGTGGATTTGTGTGATAAGCTGAATCGTTTGGCTCCGGGATATTTGGCTAAGGCAATTCAGAGCCGCAACGGATGGCTGGTGCAAGTATCCACCGATTATGTTTTCGATGGTACGGCGCATATCCCTTATCGGGAAGACCACCCTGCCTGCCCGAATTCGGTATATGGCTCGACAAAATTAGCCGGAGAACAGGAAGCGATGAAGTATTGTCCGAACACGATGATTATCCGTACGGCTTGGCTTTATTCTACGTTTGGCAATAATTTTGTAAAGACTATGCTGCGTTTAGGACGTGAAAAAGAATCGTTGGGTGTTATTTTTGACCAAATCGGTACTCCGACTTATGCCCGCGATTTAGCTTCGGCTATTTATGCGGCATTGAATAAAGGAATCGTACCGGGTGTTTATCATTTCAGTAATGAAGGGGTCTGTTCGTGGTATGATTTTACGAAAATGATTCATCAATTGGCAGGAATAACTACTTGCCGTGTCCGTCCGCTCCATACTGAAGAATATCCGACTCGGGCAACTCGTCCGCATTATTCGGTTTTGGATAAGACGAAAATCAAACAAACGTATCAAATAGAAATTCCTTATTGGGTAGATAGTTTGAAAGAATGTATTCAAAAATTGAAAATTGAGAACAATAATAAATATGGCAAATCAGGAGATTGAAAGAAGAAGGACATTTGCGATTATCGCGCATCCGGATGCCGGTAAAACCTCATTGACCGAGAAATTGTTGCTTTTCGGAGGTCAGATTCAGGTGGCAGGTGCTGTAAAGTCGAATAAGATTAAGAAAACCGCTACATCCGACTGGATGGATATCGAAAAACAACGTGGTATTTCGGTTACGACATCTGTGATGGAGTTTGATTATCGTGATTATAAGGTAAACATTTTGGATACGCCCGGTCACCAGGACTTTGCGGAAGATACGTATCGGACTTTGACCGCGGTAGATAGTGTAATCATTGTGGTGGACGGTGCGAAGGGTGTGGAAACACAGACCCGAAAGCTGATGGAAGTGTGCCGTATGCGGAATACGCCGGTAATTATATTCGTCAATAAAATGGACCGGGAAGCTAAAGACCCGTTCGACTTGTTGGATGAACTGGAAGAGGAATTGGTAATCAATGTACGTCCGTTGACATGGCCTATCGAGAGCGGTCCGCGTTTTAAAGGTGTATATAACATCTATGAAAAGAAATTGAACTTGTTCCAGCCTTCGAAGCAAGTAGTGACGGAAAAGGTTGAGGTAGATATACATACCGAAGACTTGGATAATCACATCGGCGCGCCGTTGGCTGAGAAGCTTCGGAATGATTTGGAGTTGATAGAAGGAGTATATCCTGAATTTAATGTGGATGAATACTTGAAAGGGGAACTGGCTCCTGTATTCTTTGGGTCTGCATTGAATAACTTCGGTGTGCAGGAATTGTTGGATTGTTTTGTGGAGATAGCTCCCAGTCCGCGTCCGGTGCAGGCAGAAGAACGTATGGTGATGCCCGATGAACCCAAGTTTACCGGTTTTGTATTTAAGATTACTGCTAATATCGACCCGAACCACCGTTCTTGTGTGGCATTCTGCAAAGTATGTTCAGGCAAGTTTACTCGTAATACGCCTTATTTGCATGTGCGTCATAACAAGACGATGCGTTTCTCGTCGCCTACACAATTCATGGCACAGCGCAAGACTACGGTAGACGAGGCTTGGGCAGGCGATATTATCGGTTTGCCGGATAACGGGACATTTAAAATCGGCGATACATTGACCGAAGGTGAAATGCTTCATTTCAAGGGTTTGCCCAGTTTCTCTCCGGAAATGTTCAAGTACATTGAAAATGCCGATCCGATGAAGACCAAGCAATTGAATAAAGGCATTGACCAGTTGATGGACGAGGGTGTGGCACAGTTGTTCATCAATCAATTCAACGGTCGGAAATTGATTGGTACGGTAGGGCAGTTGCAGTTCGAGGTCATCCAATATCGTTTAGAAAACGAATACAATGCGAAGTGTCGTTGGGAGCCGGTCAGTCTGTATAAGGCTTGTTGGATAGAGAGCGATGACCCCGAAGAGTTGGAAGCCTTCAAGAAGCGTAAATTCCAGTATATGGCAAAAGATCGTGAAGGTCGCGATGTCTTCCTTGCCGATAGCGGATATGTGCTTCAGATGGCTCAGAATGACTTTAAGCATATTAAGTTCCACTTTACCAGTGAGTTCTGATAATCCGGTTTCATTTCTATGACATTTCTCTGACATAAATGTGAATGTATAAATTGCATTTATGATACATAAGGGATTCATTGTTTCAACGGGAAAGGCGGAGTAGCTTTGCCGGCGGAAACAATGAATCCTTTATTTGTATATGAAACAGTTTGTTTGGTTTTTCTTTTGGTGGGTTGTAATTGGATTGTCTTCTGTATCAGCTCAAGAGTCTTTAAAGATTAAGTTCCGTTCGCGTGCTTTGCTGGATGCTATGGTTTCAGGTTATGGCAAGGAAGACATACAGGGCTATTATCGGTTAGAAGATTTCCGGGTCGGATTCAAAGCCGTTTATGGGCATTGGGAAGCGAAAGCTGATATTGGATTGGGCGGTGGGAAAGTGGCAATAAAGGATTTGTTGCTGAATTATCATTTCAAGAACAGTGTGCTTTCATTGGGCAATGCGTATGAGCCTTTTTCTTTGGATATGCTTATCAGTACGGCAGATTTGCGTTTTCATCAGTCGGCGGCATCGGTCTTGGCTTTTAGCGATAGCCGTAAGTTGGGTGTCACTTATCATTTTTATACTGATTCATGGTATGCGGCGACAGGGGTTTATACGCATAACGATATTAATAAAATAGGGGAAGGTCAGAAGAATGCTTTTGTATCTACTTCGCGTGCCGTATGGCGTAAACAAAGGGAAGGGCATCGCTTGATTCATGTAGGAGGAGTTTTTTCTTTTCGGACGAAACAAGTCAATACCGAAGAACCTCCTGTGGGCACGGTAGATAGCGAAGGCATTACTTCTATGTTTCCTGCCTCGTTGCTCGAAGCGGAGATACCCAATATGGGAACGGAGGTAAAAGGAGCAATCGAAGCACTTTATACGGCTCCTCGTTGGATGGTTCAGGCAGAATATTATTTCGACCGGCTGAACCGTACAGATAGTAAGAAGGCTTATCGTCCGCATGGGGGATATATTCAAGGCGGTTTCCTTTTGAAAGGCAGCGGATTCGCATACGATGCGATGTATGGCATACCAAGCCGTCCTGCCACTCCACAAGCCATAGAATTGGTTGCCCGATTGAATTATACGGATATGAACGATAATCGTGCGGGTATTTATGGAGGAGAAGAAACCGATTTGTCTTTAGGAGTGAACTGGTATCTTAATCAATACTTCGGCGTGAAGCTGAACGGTAGCTACGTATGGGTAGGGGAGCATTGCAACGCTTTTTATAAGAAAGACTTCTTCTTGGCGCAATTACGACTACAATATATTTTTTAAATTGAAAATTCAAAATTGAGAATTGAAAATTAATTTCCCCATACGGCTTGATACCACGATATAGCGGAGCGGTAATAAGCATTCCAGTTTGGATTGTTTGCGGCATCTGGAATATACATACCGATTCCGCAATATTTTTCTTCATCTCTTAATACCGAACCGTATGGATTGGCATTGCTATTTGTAATGCAGCTTTTAGCAAGTACGGTTTGATTTAAAATCTGTTGGAAAGAATCTGGAAGGATACCTTCGTTTAATTTGCGGATAAGGTCTGCTACATCAAATGAGAAATAGCTGAATTGGTTTACTCCGTATTGTTGGATTGAGTGAAGTGACAAGTTTTCCAATAATGATGCTTTAGATGTTATTTCTTCCCGAACTGCAGCGGCAAAAGCATCCATTTGTGTGCAATCTACTACGGCGTATGTGCCCCATAATTTTTCTTTTTTGTTATAGGTAATTACATCTTCGCATAGCTTGTCAAAGTCAATGTCCTCTTGATACAAATTGTTTAGAATCAGGTGGTACGGAAATCCGTCTACCGGTGTTTCCATGACCGATGCGATGCAATAATGCGTGGCATTCCGCAACTCGTAGCATACTTCAGCCGTTTGCATCATGCAGGCATCAAACAGGACGAAATCAAGATTGCCCGGAAAACATGTTTCCAATACATCTGCAAATTCGGGAATATTAATCGAATTTCGTTCCACTCCGTCATAACCGAACGAGAAAGTAGAGATATCCGTTCCTGTTGCGGGCATCCAACTAGTTGCATGCGAACCGAAAATGACACCGTAACTTTCAGCTGGCATCATATCTGTCATGGCTTGCAGATTGGCTTGCATGACTTCTGCTTGAGTGGCGATTCCGGAGATAGCTGCATATTTCAATGCTTGTCCTACTACATTGCTGGTGGTAATATCATTCCCTTCTAAAGCAGGCTGGCCGTTTATTTGTCCGTGTCCGTCGGTGAAGAAAGTCAGGATTTGCGCTTCATTTATATAGTTGTTACTTGAAGAAGGTTTATAATATATGGCTAAAGAGCATGAATCTTGGCTTTTTGCCAGACTCTCATACATCCATACTACATTGTTCATGATGTCTGTATCTAGATTGTTGTTGGCTATCAGATACGCAAGGATCGCCCGTTTGGCTTGTATCGGGCGTTTTTGTTCAGGAATTTCATCCGAACATCCCACTATGATGAAGAGTGAAACAATGTATAGGAACAGCTTCTTCATGATAATCAATATTGTATGGCTTTTTCAAATTTGAATTCAGGGTTTACGTCAATAAGCACCAAGGTGTTCCCTTTTTGGTATTTTTCTTTTAGCTTATTGATTTCTTTCTGCAAGTTCTTTTTCTTTTTGTTGTAATAAACAAAACAAGTGCGGTTCTTGCCGTTCTCTTTTTGCTCCAGGTATTCTTTCAGTTGGATGCTGTATTGCGCACGCCCTACCAACAAGCCGTTATCGCCTAAAAGAGCACTGTCAACGTACTGGATATCGGTGAAATACACCAATGAATCAGAGAATGAGGCAGACACTCCGGCGATATATACACCATATTTATTTTTATCTTTCGGCGATTTAGCAAGAGCCGGAATGATGATAGATGCGATAAGCAAAAAGCAAAGCAGTTTGATATGTTTCATAAATCTATAGTTTTGTGAAGCAAAAGTAAGCATTTGCGGGCATATATGAAACTCCCGCAAAAGAATTAACATAAAAAAATAAAGAATGAAGAATGAGGAGTGAAAAAGCCTGCTTTACAGGCATCCTTCATTCTTCGTTCTTCATTCTTGTTCAATTCGGAAACCGATGTTTTTATCCTAAATAAGATTTGAGCAGTTTGCTACGCGAGTTTTGTCTTAATCTTCTGATAGCTTTTTCCTTAATCTGGCGCACGCGTTCACGTGTTAATCCAAATTTGTCGCCAATTTCTTCCAACGTCATTTCTTGCGTTCCAATACCGAAAAACATCTGGATAATTTCCTTCTCCCTTTCGGTTAACGTAGAAAGCGCTCTGTCGATTTCCCTCGAAAGTGATTCATTTACCAAGGAGCGGTCTGCCATAGGAGAGTCGTCATTCACCAGCACATCCAGCAGGCTGTTGTCTTCTCCTTCTACAAAAGGAGCGTCTACGGAGATATGGCGTCCGGACACTTTCAATGTATCCGAAATCTTGTCTACCGGAATCTCCAGTTCGTCTGCCAACTCTTCGGGAGACGGACGGCGTTCGTTCTCTTGTTCGAATTTAGAGAAAGCTTTACTGATTTTGTTCAGCGAGCCTACCTGGTTGAGCGGTAACCGCACGATACGTGATTGCTCAGCCAATGCTTGCAGGATGGATTGCCTGATCCACCATACGGCATAACTGATAAATTTGAAACCACGGGTCTCGTCAAACTTCTCCGCTGCCTTAATCAAGCCTAAGTTTCCTTCATTTATCAAGTCGGGAAGGCTCAGGCCTTGGTTTTGATACTGTTTGGCTACTGATACTACAAATCGCAGGTTGGCACGTGTAAGTTTCTCTAACGCCGCGCGGTCGCCTTTGCGAATACGCTGAGCGAGTTCCACTTCTTCCTCTACCGTAATCAGGTCTTCGCGTCCGATTTCCTGCAGGTATTTGTCCAAAGAAGCGCTCTCTCGGTTAGTGATACTTTTGGTAATCTTAAGTTGTCTCATTATTTATACCGAATTTGGGAACAAAGATAAGAAAAAATTCGAATACAAAGACGCTTTCTTTAATAAAAATTAAATATATTCGTAGCAAGGGTGTCAATTCTTATTCTTTGAACTCAAATTTAAGTTGAATCCATTGGGCAGATGGGTGGGGAAGTCCTTCCGGATTTTCTTCTTTCGGGTTCGATACGGAAAGCCCTAACAGGCGTATCGGGTGGTTTTGATAGTCCACTCCCGATAGCAGTTGTTTGGATAGCGGAAGGATGTCTTTGAGTGTGTGGAGCGGTTTGTCTGTGCTGATACTTCGGGTGATTTGGGTAAAATCGTGGAACTTTACTTTAAGCGTAAGGGTCATGCCGCTGAAGTTTTTCCGTTCCAGGCGTTCGCATAGTTCGCATGCCACGTGATACAATTCGATAATTAGGGCAGATTTTACTGAAAGGTCTTTCTCAAGCGTATGTTCGCATCCGATAGACTTGCGGATGCGGACCGGCTCAACAGGTCTGTTATCGATGCCTCGTGCAAAGTTATAATAGATTTGTCCGGCTTTCCCGAACTGACGGGTAAGCATCTCCAGCGAACATTCCCGAAGTGTTCTCCCGTTGTAAATGCCTAACGTGTACATCTTTTGTGCTGTAACGGGTCCTACTCCCCAAAACGATTCGATGGGCAAGCGGTCTATAAACGTCTGGGCTTGAGCCGGATGGATGGTGCAAAGCCCGTCGGGCTTGCGGTAATCGGAAGCTATTTTGGCAAGGAATTTATTGTAAGAAACACCGGCAGATGCCACCAAGTGCAGTTCTTCGCGAATGCTTTGCTTGATTTCACGGGCAATGTCTACCGCCAGTTCTATACCTTTTTTATTATGGGTGACGTCAAGGAAGGCTTCGTCAAGCGAGATGGGTTCGATAAGGTCGGTATATCGGTGGAAGATTTCATGTATTTGCCCCGACACCTCTTTATATACATCCATGCGTCCTTCAACGAAGTGCAGTTGGGGGCAGAGCTTCATCGCTTTTACCGATGACATGGCTGAGCGCACCCCGAACTTGCGTGCTTCGTAGCTTGCGGCTGCTACTACGCCTCGCTTTTCGGCATGTCCCACGGCGACAGGTTTCCCTCTTAGGTCGGGATTGTCGCGTTGTTCGACCGATGCGTAGAAGGCATCCATGTCGATGTGGATGATTTTTCGTTCTGTAGTCATAAAGTAAAGCTTTCTTCGTGCAAATTTAATGAAAGTTTTGTACTTTTGTGCGAGTTTATTGAACGCAGAGGCGCAAAAACGCGGAGATTTATCATAAGAGGATGCTAAGGACTCATATTTCTCAGGTTGTTCTCCGTGGTCTTTGCTCTCTAATTTGAGGCTTTGCGCTTTTGCGTCTCTGCGTTTGATATTAATTAATAGGTATTATGATGAAAGAAGAAATCAAGAAAGCATGCGAGGTCATGAATAAAGGAGGCGTAATCCTTTATCCTACTGATACCGTATGGGGCATTGGGTGCGATGCTACAAATGAGGAAGCCGTAAAGCGGGTATATGAAATCAAGCGCCGGGCAGATAGCAAGGCGATGTTAGTTTTGGTGGATAGCCCGGTGAAGGTGGATTTTTATGTACAAGATGTCCCTTCCGTGGCATGGGACCTGATAGACTTGACAACCAAGCCTTTGACTATCATTTATGACGGAGCGCGCAATTTAGCTCCCAACTTGCTTGCCGAAGACGGGAGTGTAGGCATACGGGTGACCGGCGAAGCGTTTTCGAAAGAGCTTTGCTTCCGGTTCCGCAAGGCGATTGTGTCTACTTCCGCCAATATCAGCGGCGAGCCTTCTCCGGCGGTCTTTAGCGAGATAAGCGAAGAGATAAAGAATGCGGTCGATTACGTGGTGGATTACCGCCGAGAAGAGACGGGACATCCCAAACCCTCCAGCATCATTAAGTTGGGCAAGGGGGGAGAGGTTAAAATCATCCGCGAATAATTGTGCTATATACAGACAAAAATGCATACGGCTTCATCGTCCAACACATACGGCTTCATCAGCCGATGAAGCCGTATGTGTTGGGCAACGTACCTAAGTGCGTTTTTGAACGATGAAAAATTAGACAGGACATGAAGATTTCTGAAGAAAGGTTTGATGTGCTCCAGCGTTTCATCACGTGGCGCGAGAAGCATATCAAAGATAAACAATTCATTCTGATATTGAGCTTGTTGGTGGGCGTGTTTACGGCACTGGCGGCGTATGTATTGAAGTTTTTGGTGGAATATATAAAGGAATTGCTTACCGATTGGTTCAACCCGATGGAAGCCAACTGGCTGTATTTGGTTTATCCGGTAGTGGGTATACTCCTTACGAGCTTGTTCATCCGGAAGGTGGTGCGCGATGATATCAGCCACGGTGTGACCAAGATTCTGTATGCCATATCGCGTAAGCAGAGCCGCATCAAGCGGCACAATATGTGGTCTTCGGTCTGTGCCTCTGCCATTACCATCGGATGTGGCGGTTCGGTCGGAGCGGAAGCGCCTATCGTATTGACCGGTTCGGCTATCGGCTCCAATTTGGGAAGCCTGTTCCGGTTAGACCATAAGACGCTGATGCTCTTGGTGGGATGTGGAGCCGCGGGGGCGGTTTCGGGCATCTTCAAGGCTCCTATTGCCGGGCTGGTGTTTACGCTGGAAGTGCTGATGATAGACCTTACGATGGCTTCTTTGCTCCCGTTGCTGATTACCAGTGTCACGGCGGCTTCGGTTTCTTATTTGCTTACGGGCACGGAGGCGATGTTCCAGTTTCATTTGGACTATCCGTTTTCGCTGGAGCGCATTCCGCATGCCATTGCGTTGGGAATCTTTTGCGGATTAGTGGCATGGTATTTCACTCGTGCCATGAATTGGATAGAGAATATCTTCCGGCGTTATTCCAATCCGTATGTCAAGTTTGCGATAGGCGGAACGATGCTGAGTATCTTGATATTCCTTTTCCCTCCGCTTTATGGTGAAGGGTATGACACGATTTCGCTCTTGCTGAATGGGACTACGGAATACGAGTGGGACACCGTGATGAACAATTCGCTTTTCTATGGTAATTCACATTTGTTGGTGCCTTACCTGTTCTTGATTATCTTGTTTAAGGTGTTCGCTTCGAGTGCCACTAACGGTGGAGGCGGATGCGGCGGTATTTTTGCTCCGAGTCTGTTCTTGGGCTGCATCGCTGGATTTGTCTTTTCGTATGTATGTAATGAGTTCCATATCGGCGATACGTATGTGCCCGAAAAGAATTTCGCCTTGATGGGCATGGCTGGGCTGATGTCGGGAGTGATGCATGCCCCGTTGACCGGTGTGTTCCTGATAGCCGAGCTGACCGGAGGCTATGGCTTGTTCCTTCCGTTGATGATTGTATCGGTATGCGCCTATCTGACCATCATCGTGTTCGAGCCGCATAGCATTTATTCCATGCGTTTGGCAAAGAAGGGTGAATTGATTACGCACCATAAAGACCGGGCGGTATTGACCTTGATGAACATCGAAAGCATTGTGGAGACCGATTTCCTGAAGGTGCGTCCCGACATGGATTTGGGAGAAATGGTGAAGACCATATCCAAGTCGAGCCGGAATCTTTTCCCTGTTGTAGACGTGAACGATGAACTGATAGGCATCGTGGAGTTGGACGATATCCGCAACATCATATTCCGTCAGGAGTTGTATCACCGCTATTGGGTGGAAGGGTTTATGAAGAAGCCGAAGGCGCGGATAGTCAAGACCGACTCGATGGAAGAAGTCATGAAGAAATTCGATACGACGAAGGCATGGAACTTGCCCGTAGTAGACGAGGAGAACCATTATTTAGGCTTCGTCTCGAAATCGAAAATGCTGAACACCTACCGTCAAGTATTAGTAGACCTTTCGGCGGAATAAAATAAACACGTTATGACTTATGGAGCAGAATAATATTATTATATATAATACGGAAGACGGAAAAGCAAAGGTGGTTCTGTATGCTAAGGATGGCAACATTTGGATGAGCCAAAACCAATTAGCGGAACTTTTTGCCACCTCTGTGCCAAATATCAGTATGCATATATCTAATATATTGAAAGAAGGGGAGTTACAATCGGATTTAGTTGTTAAGGATTACTTAACTACTGCTTCAGATGGGAAGAAATACAATGTAACTTTTTATTCTCTTGACATGATATTGGCGATAGGCTTTAGGGTGCGAAGTAAGCGAGGTACTCAATTCCGAATTTGGGCAAATCGTAATCTGAAAGAATATATGGTCAAAGGATTTGCGATTGATGATGAACGTTTGAAGAATCCGGATGGGCGACCTGATTATTTCGATGAATTATTAGAACGCATTCGTGATATTCGTGCCAGTGAGAAGCGGTTTTATCAGAAAATTCGTGATTTATTGGCATTGAGCAGCGATTATGATAAGACAGATAAAGCGACACAAATGTTCTTTGCAGAGACTCAGAACAAGTTGCTTTATGCGGTAACTCATAAGACTGCTGCTGAAATTATTATGAGCCGCGCCGATGCTTCTCAGCCCAATATGGCTCTTACATCGTGGAAAGGCAATATTGTGCGTAAACAAGATATTTATATAGCTAAAAATTATCTTCTGAATGATGAGATTGATATGTTGAATCGATTAACGGTTTTGTTTCTTGATTCGGCGGAATTACGTGTGAAAGAGCGTAAAGACTTGACATTGGATTTTTGGCGGAATAACGTTGACGCTTTGCTTAGTTTTCAAAATAAAGATGTCTTAAAAGGTATTGGTTCTATTTCGAATGCGCAGATGAAGAATTTTGTGGATGGTGTGTATGAGGAATTCAATCAACGCCGGATTTTATATGCTGCTCAAGAGACTGATAAACAAGAAAAAGATGAATTACGTGATTTAGAGTCAGAAATTAGAGGACGGAAGATAGAATAGGGTTAGTTAGAGTAATTTAATCCATGTAATCTGTGGTGAGAGAAAAACATAAACAAGAAAGTAATATGGAAAAGAAAGACTTGCGTATTGTATATATGGGAACTCCTGAGTTTGCCGTAGAGAGTTTGAAGAGGTTAGTGGAAGGCGGATATAATGTCGTTGGGGTCATTACGATGCCCGATAAGCCGATGGGGCGTCATGGGAGTGTGCTCCAACCCAGTCCGGTGAAGGCATACGCCGTATCTCAAGGATTAAAAGTGCTCCAGCCGGAGAAATTGAAGGATGAAGCTTTCTTGGAAGAATTGCGTGCCTTGCGGGCAGACCTTCAGATTGTAGTCGCTTTCCGGATGTTGCCCGAAGCGGTTTGGCAGATGCCCCGTTTGGGAACATTCAATCTTCATGCTTCACTTTTGCCTCAATACCGGGGGGCTGCCCCTATCAATTGGGCGGTAATCAATGGAGATACAGAGACGGGTATTACAACATTCTTTTTGAAGCATGAAATTGATACGGGAGAGATTATCGACCAAGTGCGTGTGCCTATAGCCGATACTGATAATATAGGCGTTGTGTATGATCGCTTGATGATGTTAGGAGGAGATTTGGTATTGAAGACGGTAGATGCGATTCTTGCAGGAAATGTGAAGACGATTCCTCAGGAAACGTTATCAAGTACAGAGCCTTTGCGCCCGGCTCCGAAGATATTCAAGGATACATGCCGCATTGATTGGACGAAAGGCGTAAAGCCGGTTTATGACTTTATCCGTGGCTTGTCGCCTTATCCTGCCGCATGGACCGAATTGTGTGAGCCGGATTCATCTCCTGTAACCATGAAGATATACGAGTCTTCGAAAGAATTCGTGGAACACACATTTGCACCCGGAACGATATTGACCGATAAGAAAACCTATTTCAAGGTGGCTTCAACCGATGGCTTTGTGCATTTATTATCGGTTCAACTTGCCGGAAAGAAGCGGATGAATGTAACTGATTTCTTGCGCGGATACCGGTATTCGGAGAAAGCGATATTAAAATAAAGGATTATTTAAAGGCTTTCCATTCCGCTTGGCTATTGGCTCCGCTATTATAAATGATGCGGAAGCCTTTAAAGCCGGGCAATTGGCATTCGGGAATACTTTCTAAAGTAAATGATACGATAGACTCCATGGTTTGACCGGATGAATCGTTACATGCATCATGTCTGAATTCTACAGGGAGCAAGCCGTTGGCATCTATTGTGCTTTGACTGGTCAATATTAAGTTGAAACGGTGTGGGTGTTGTGCGCTCCCTTTATACGAATATTGGATGTTGAGGTGGTTTTTGCTGAGTGTTACATCGGATATTTGTAAGGGACTGTTTCCGAAAATGTCTTCACCTGCATCGCGTAAGTCGGATGCCGGAAGGGTTTGTACCTTATATAAGAAGTCAACAATTCGGACAGGGCGGTTTTCTATGGCAGTCCGAGCATTGGGATTGGTTAAGAAGATGAACCCTGCCAATATGCGCTGTCCGGTAGAATCGGCATCAATGGAAGTGATTGTTTCCGGATTTTCAGGTGTCAATGTTCCATATAAGTCAGATTCGATAAATAGGTTTTCTCCATTCATTATCACTGTACCTAAGGTTGAAAAAGTGCCTGCAGCACCGTATAATTGATCCTCTGTATCATCTTCCGTTAATGTACATGAAGGAAGCAACATGAGTAAGAGAATAGTAAGGATTGCGTATAAATAATGTATTATTTTCATATAAATCTGTATTTTGTTTGTCAATTAAATGAAGAATGCCGGAAGTTACTGCATCCTGTTATGTTAAAACAATTTAACTGAGATTTTTAAGTAAAGAGATGCAGTATTTGGGTACGGATTTCATTTCATAAGTGGAAATGCAGTTAAAAGCAGACATATCAGAAGAAGAATTGGCGTTTCGATGTAAGCGCGAAGATATGAATGCACGCCGTGTGCTCTACGAGCGGTATGGCGGTGCACTGATGGCTATTTGTCTTCGTTATACAGGCGACAGAGATACAGCGGAAGACGTGCTGCATGATGGCTTTTTGCATATATTCGAGTCGATTAAACAATTTACTTATCAAGGGTCAGGCTCGCTTAAGGCTTGGCTTTCACGGGTAATGGTTAATGAGGCATTGGGTTTTCTACGGAAGCGGAATGCCCAGGTTCAGCAAGAAGTTTTGTTGGATGAAATACCGGATGTGCCTGATACGGATGATAATAGTCTTGATAAAATTCCGCAAGCGGTATTGATGCAGATGATCCGTGAGTTGCCTGAAGGTTATCGGACCGTATTTAATCTGTATGTGTTTGAAGACAAGAGCCATAAAGAAATCGCTTCGATACTGGGGATAACAGAACGGACATCATCGTCTCAATTCTATCGGGCAAAAAGTTTGTTGATAAAGAAAATTAATGAATACAGAAAGAAGGAATCGCAATGAAGGATAAAGAAAAATGGGAAGCGCATTTGCGTGACAGAATGAAAGGATATTCCGAGCCTTTGCCAGATGGATTATGGGAAAGACTGGAAACGGAAATGTCACCTCCTCGGGTTATTCCGATGTGGAGGACACGGCGTTTTGCCGTAGCGGCTGCAGCATTGGCTGTTGCTGTTTCTTTCCTGACCTTTTGGTTGGTAAGCCAAATGCCGGATGATTCATATTATTCAGTGCCTTTGGTTGCGGAAAAAAATCATATACCGTTTATGCCTGACGAAAAACCGCAGCCTTCGGTTGCAGAGTTGCCTTTGGTGAAGAAGATGCCGGAAAAGGTGTTGTTGGCTTCGGTTACGGAATATCCAGAGCAGCAGGGACAACCGGTGATGCTTCGTATGGGCGTTGTAGCCGAAAGCAGAGATATGGAAGAAGAAAAAACGAATGTCGAAGATGTACAAGACCGTTCGGAGGAAGAAGCGGTTTTATATCAGTCTCGCCGTATGGAAGACCGGAAGCGGATGCAGCGCAATCGGGCAATGTTGGCGGAAAGACAGGAGCGGAAATCCCGTTCCTGGTCGGTCGGGGTAAATACAGGCAATACCCCATTCAGTTCGTCAAACTCGTTTAACGGAGTAGGGAGTTTGGGGCTGCAACATTCGCGGGTAACAATGGCTGATGTGGTTTTAGCGCCTAATGACGGAAATTATTCAGCTTATAATCAGATGTTGTTGAATAATCGGGACCAGATCTCGAAGACCGAAGTACATCATAAAATGCCGGTTACAGTAGGGGCGTCTTTTACGTGGAATTTTGCTCCTCGTTGGACATTAGAGACAGGGGTAAACTATACGATGCTTTCGTCTGATTTGCGTTCTGGTGCCGATGCTTATCTGGAAGAGGAACAGAAATTGCACTATATAGGGATTCCGTTGAAATTGCATCGGTCTTTGTTCGATAGCCGTTGGGTTTCATTTTATGCATCAGCCGGAGGTATGGTAGAGAAATGTGTTTCAGCCAGTCAAGATGTAGTATATGTAAATGGAATGGCTATGCAGGAGACGGAACATCATTCTCTGGATATTGATGCATTGCAATGGTCTGTTGTGGCATCGGCTGGTGTGCAGGTAAATTTTACAAAGCAGATAGGCTTGTATGCAGAACCGGGAATCGTATATTATTTTGATGATAACAGCGGGGTGGAAACCATTCGGAAAGAGCATCCGCTTAATTTTAATTTGCAAGTAGGTTTACGTTTTAGCTTTGGCAGATAAAATTTCAAGACACATTGTTTTGAAATGTGAATGATTATCCTTATATTTGTTATTCATTTAGTAATAACATTGCCATGGAAAAAGAATTGAAAATATCGCCTTCGCTCCTTGCCGCTGATTTTGGCAACTTGGAACGTGAACTTGGAAAAATAAATAAGAGTGAAGCAGACTGGTTGCATATCGACATTATGGACGGTGTGTTTGTGCCAAATATTTCGTTTGGGTTTCCGGTTTTGAAATATGTGGCAAAACTTTGCGAGAAACCTCTTGATGTACATTTAATGATTGTACAGCCTGAAAAGTTTATTCATGAGGTAAAAGATTTGGGTGCTATGATGATGAATGTGCATTATGAAGCGTGTGTGCATTTGCATCGTGTGATACAGCAAATTAAGGATGCAGGAATGAAGGCAGGTGTGACTTTGAATCCTTCGACTCCTGTTTTTTTGTTGGAAGATATTATAAGGGATGTTGATATGGTATTGTTGATGAGTGTGAATCCCGGATTTGGCGGACAGAAATTCATTGAGCATACGATAGATAAAGTTCGTGCTTTGCGTGAATTGATAGAACGTACCGGTTCTCATGCGTTGATTGAAGTAGACGGTGGCGTGAATCAGGAAACTGGAGCCCGGTTGGCAAAAGCCGGGGCGGATGTCTTGGTGGCAGGAAGTGCCGTGTTTAAGGCACCTGATATGGGAGAGATGATTCACCAGTTGAAAATAGCGGGTCGTTGAGTTGCTTTCTCTTTTTACATCTTATCCGTTGTTCCGGCTGACCATTTCGCTGGCAGCCGGAATTTTGATATCCGATTGGTTGTTTCCAGATGCGGCGTATTTGGCATGGCTCATAGGGGCATGGATTGTTACTTTTTTCTTCTCCGTTGCATGTTATCCGTTAAACCGTTATCGTTGGCGTATGTTTTTCGGATGCGGGATTTATATAAATGTCGCATTATTAGGAGGCATTTTGTATTTGGCAAATCGTGAAGAAGTACGTTTTGACTGGGCGGAAGGACGTAATGTCTATGTGGGAACGATACTTGATGTGCCTCATCCAAAACCTAAAACCATGCAATCCATCGTAGAAGTGGAATGGACAAAGAATTTATCCGATAGTGTTTGGTATCCGGTAAACCGTAAAATCGTATTGTATTGGATGCCTGATTCTGTGCAAGGAGATTTGTCGTGTGGAGATCGGGTTTGTTTTGAAGCAAGTGTCAGTCGTCCGGTCTCGGATGTAGATTTCTCGGGATTTGATTATGGATTGTATTTGGAGCGGCAGGGAATTGGAGGCACAGCGGTCGCTTTTTCAGGGAATTGGTATAAGCTGGAGCGTACAAATCCGTTGTCTTTCAGGCAAAAGGCATTGCTTTATCGGGAGAAAATTGTTGATACATATCGTTCATGGGGATTGGATGATGATGTACAAGCTGTAGTTTCAGCATTGACTGTAGGGGATAAGAGTGAATTGACACGTGAATTGAAAGACAGTTATACCGCAGCTGGAACCAGCCATATCTTGGCACTTTCGGGGATGCACATTGTCATTCTTGCGTTAATATTGTCATGGTTGTTTTATCCGCTCCGTTATTTGCCTGGTGGTAAGTGGGTTATCAGTCTTTTCATAGTAGTATTTCTATGGAGTTTTGCTTTCCTTTCCGGGTTAAGCCCTTCGGTAATACGGGCTGTAGTCATGTATTCGTTGTGTGCCGTGGCATCGGTTTTCACAGAAAGCAGGTTTGCCGGGGTGTTTTCGGTATCATTGGCGGCTTTTCTGATGTTGGTATATCAGCCTTTGTATTTGTTTGATGTCAGTTTCCAATTGTCTTTTATTGCAGTAGTGTCTCTTTTGTTGATATATCCATTTATTGAAAAACTGTTTCATTTTCGTTGGAAATTGCTTGATTATATTTGGAAATCTATGGCATTGTCTATGGCTGCTCAGTTGGGAACTTTGCCTTTTATTTTGTGTTATTTCGGTACTTTCCCTACTTATTTTTTGCTTGCTAATTTAGTGGTCACTCCTTTATCGATTGTTATTTTGGGTTTAGCACTTGTTTGTTTGCTTTGTGGGGCAATACCTTGGTTAGTAAAAGGATTAAGTATTTCGGTTGAATTGTTGAACGGTATAATGGAGTGGGTACAAGGCTTGGCTGGCTCTCAAATAACTTCTATTTATTTTTCTCCTTTGCAAGCATGGATATTTGCTTTGTTTTTGGTTTTGGCGGTGTTTTATGTTTCACGCCGTTCTGCCCGTAGGTTGGTTTGGATGTTGTGTTCTTTGAATGTATTGTTGGTAATGTTTTGGATGGAACATTTGAGTCCAACTGATGATTATTTGTATTTTACCCGTTCAGGCATTTATACTAAACGAGATAGGGATGTTTCACAATTATTTTCTGAAACCAATCTTTATCGGATACAAAATTTACAAGTTGCATTGGCTAATGATTCCCGTTGGAAAAATAAGCAATCGGATGAACGACTTCACATAGATTATGTGTATATATGTAAAGGCTTTAGTGGTACAATGGCGGGATTGGCTGATTTGTTTCAGATTCAATATGTGATATTCGACGGTTCGTTGGGTGATGCTTACCGGGAACGTTTGAAACAAGAATGCAAGTCATTAGGCTTGGCTTATAGTGATATTGCAGAGACGGGTACTTATTCGACAATACTTCGCAACATTGATCATACGCCGAAAAATTAAGTTAAGTCCATCGGCAATCGAACCTGGGTCCGTATGCCGATGGACCCGGCTGCGATTGCCGATGGATATAAGTTATTTCTTTTCCTTAATAATGCCTACACAGCAAGCGCCGATAAGGAGCAAGATGCCGGCAAGTACCAACATGTTGACTTCTGGAGGAACGCTGCCTTCGCGAGTGAAGAGATGAAGGATTTGTCCGCCTGTAGCGGCAGCTATAATTTGAGGTACGCAAATGGTACCATTGAATAATCCCAAATAAGTCCCCATGTGTCCGCCGCTTAATGAGTTGGTCAGGATTGTGAACGGCAAAGCCAACATTGCTGTCCAAGCACAACCGATTAATAAGAAGGAAACGAATAAAGCATATTGGTTATGGATAAAGAAAGTCGAAATAAAACCGATGCCGCCTAATATCAGACTAAGCGAGTAGACCAACTTGCGGTTCTTGAACGAAGGCAATATGGCAGCCCAAATAACTGACCCAATTGCTTGTACGGCAAAGAGAATGCCTACCCAGTTGCTGGCATCTTGGTATTCGGGCGATTGGGTGTTAAGCACTAAGTTTGTCACTCCGTCTTTTACAATTTCAATAGAAGGTGTCCCGAACACGTTAGCGGCTACCGTCCCGTTGGTATAAGTCCACATGAACATAAAGGCTGCCCAGCAGAAGAATTGCACCAGTCCTACAGTCCAGAAAGCTTTCGGTGCATTGACCAGCAATTTGAAGACATTTACTTTTTCTTCTTTCTCCTTGTTCGTGATGCCATGGTATTCGGCATAAAGTTGGGGAGGATATTCTTTCACTTTTATTGTCGTGTAGATAACGCACAATATCAAGATAGCTGCTCCTACATAGAATGAATAGATAACCGAATCGGGTATTACGCCTTTGGGGGCAATATTGCTGATGCCGATAGCCGCAAAGATAAATGGGAAAAGATAACCGGCAAGGCTTCCGGCGTTGCACAGGAAACTTTGGATAGCGTAAGCCAGTCCTTTTTGCTTTTCGTTTACCATGTCGCCCACCATCATTTTAAAGGGTTGCATGGCAATATTGATAGAGGTATCAAGTAGCATAAGCGAGATAAGTCCGAAAATCATAGCTTCTGACACGCTCATTCCGAAACTTCCGGCATTAGGCAGCATACACATTACGAGTACGGCGATAAGTGCTCCGATGAATAGATAAGGAATACGGCGTCCGAAGCGGCACCAAGTACGGTCACTGAACATGCCGATGAGTGGCTGTACGATAATGCCAGCCAAAGGAGGAAGTATCCAAAAGTAACTCAAACTATGTGGGTCTGCTCCCAAAGTGGAGAAGATACGGCTGATGTTAGCGCTTTGCAGGGCGTAAGCTATCTGTACGCCGAAAAATCCGAAACTGATGTTCCACAGTTTCCAAAAACTTAGGTTAGGTATTTCTTTCATGGTCTTTTATGTTAATGGGTTATCTTCCGCATTCGTCTATCATCCAGCGGATTTTATTGTTGAATGCGTCTTGTTTCATTAGGTTTTCCAATGTGATGTGCATACGCCAGCGCCAATAATGTTTGGGGTTAGCAGGCACATTAATCCGTTCGATAGCAATATCCGGATTGCGTAAGGCCTCATCCATAGAAGTCCAGTCTTGCCATGTCAAGATACACAGCATAGAAGGGCTGTACAGGTGTCGGCGGATAACGTCTTCGCATAACCAACCTGGCGCATGTTCGGGCAATTCTCCCCAATGTCCGAGTTCGTGATAGAAGAAACGGGCAGCTATGTCGCGGTCTTCTTCCCACCAGCCACGGAACGTAGACATATCGTGTGTGCCAATGGTGCATACCGAACGGAACGGATAGGCATATACATGACCGAACTCATGTGCCGGATTCTTTGGCATCCGCTGGATTTCGAGTGAAAGAATCTGAAGTTGTTCCATAACCCAAGGCACGCAGTCGGGTACCATACCCAAGTCTTCACCACATACCAACATCGAGGTGGCTTGTGTGAGGATAGGCAGTTTCTTCATGGCTTCATGATACCAGAATTCATTGTGCCGACGGTAATAATAATCGTTATACAGGCGGTTGAATGCGTCTTTTTCTTGTTGGCTTAATTGACGGTAGATAAAGTCATTTTGCACGGCAATGCGCGGATGATACATATCTGGATTATCCCTATCGGGGATGAACAATACATTGCTGACCAATGCATACAATCCTTCTTTCAGGTCGTTGTCCGGTTTTCCAGTTTGGGTAAAGTAAGCCTCTATCTTGCGTTGGGTATCAAATTCCGGGCGTAAGGTGTAGATGTCATGATGTGAATGTTGAACGAACGTATTCCGGACTTCCTGACTTTTTTCTCCGAACATGCTGTCTAACATGGCATCGTTAATGAACGGACGGGTCATGAATTCTTTTTGGAAATGCAATCCGTAGCTTTCGATTTCTTCTACACTCATAGGCAATGCCGGTACAAATTGTCCTAACAATCCATGCACAGAATGGGTCGGTATTTCCCAAATGCGGAAGAAACCTAAAATATGGTCAATGCGGTAAGCTGTAAAATAGTTTGCCATTTTGCGGAAACGGCGTTGCCACCATTGGTAGTTATCCTTTTCCATCACTTCCCAGTTGTAAGTCGGCAAGACCCAGTTTTGTCCTTTAGTAGAGAATGCATCGGGTGGAGCTCCGGCTTGACCATTCATGTTGAAATAATAAGGTTCAACCCAGGCTTCTACACTGGTACGGCTGATGCCGATAGGAATGTCACCTTTGACAATAACCCCTTGCTCTCGTCCGTAATTGCATGCTTCAAGTAGTTGGATGTGAAGCAGGTATTGCACAAAACAATGGAATGAAGTTTCAGTATATGCCTCATTTTCTGGAGAGCACAATTGTTCTGCAAATTCAGAACGGTATGTACTATATGTTTGCCATTGATGAAAATCAGGTGTTTGGAAGCGGTCACGTAAATAACAGAAGGCGGCATACGGACGAAGCCATTCTGCATTTTCCTGATAGAAAGCTTGATACCCTTCGGAGAAAAGGAATATTTCTTGTTCTTGTAAGAAAACCGCTTTCAGGTAGGCGCGTTTCCAATGGTTGACGGCTTCATAGTCAACTTGAGGCAAGGCATTTAGTTCTATGCGTTTTTGTTCGAAAGTAGCGGCAGCTTCTTTATCATGTAGGGCAGGGAGCTGGCGTAAGTCCGCAAACATGGGATGGAAAGCATAGATTGAAATGCTGCTATACGGATAAGAGTCGGTCCATGTACCCGTCATGGTCGTATCGTTGATAGGAAGTATTTGTACGGCATGCTGGTGTGTGTCGGCTGCCCAATGGATGAAAGTCTTGAGGTCTCCAAAATCACCTACGCCATAGCTTCCTTCTGAGCGGAGCGAGAATACCGGAATGGCACTTCCTGCCACTTTATATTGTTCGCTGGCAAAGAATATTTCTTCTTCCGGTGCAATATAAGTTTCTCCAGGTTGTAGTGAGGGAGGCGTTATATGGCGGTTCTCATGTGCTTCCCATTCGATGACGGTACCGTTTTTAGGGTCAATGGCTACATATTTATAATCAAAGTCAGGAGGGAGTGTGGCGCCATCTAGAGTCAGTTGCCAAACGTTGGGTTGTATTTCAAACATACGGAGCAGGGCGATTTCTCCCCATTTGCCTAACGTGTTACAGTTTCCGGTAATGCCTAATATCCGTTCTTCTTTTCCGTTCATTGGACATAAGGCACGGAATATGATACGGGTGTTGCTTGAAGCTTGAGGAAAAGACTCTGAACAATGCGAGGTCATAGGACAGAAAGCCGAACTGAACCGATAAGATGCAGCCGGCAGGTCACGCCAGTTGTCTTGTATTAAATAATGAGTATCATCGCCTGCCGGCAAATAGAATTGGTGGGGAAAGATTCCGAATTCTTTCCGGATGCAACGGCCTTCGCAATGTACTTCATAGCGGTAGGTGATGAAAGAGACAGAAGGGTTGGGGTGATAATCGGTTTGTCCTTGCCAATGATACCCGTCTACAGTAAATAATTTTACAATGTTTTCTTCGTTAATGCAGACACTGAGGTTTTCACCCCATGTCGTGCGATACTGGATTCGAAAAGTTATAATCATAATCCTGTCTCTTATACACATCTGACGCTGCCGACGATCTTACGCGTGTA